>Ga0207070_1209_pt1 | contig 13622 bp, 15 predicted proteins | sample Alteio_BWMinHeat_92_FD_153591 | JGI IMG/M metagenome (GOLD analysis project Ga0207070, IMG submission 153591) | Enriched cells from forest soil in Barre Woods Harvard Forest LTER site, Petersham, Massachusetts, United States -... | ecosystem: Environmental > Terrestrial > Soil > Temperate forest >...
ATTTTTCCTTCAATCCTTCAGTTGGAAGCGCACGGCTCCGCTGCAATTCTGCTGCTGCAGCAGCGCGACAATCAGCGTCTGCATCGTCAAATTGTTGCTTCAACCAAAGCATCCATGCTTTGGCGTCGCCAAATTCTGCAAGTTTGGCAAGAGATTTTCCGCCGAGAATCAGGCGTTGTTTTTCAGGAGCGTCATTGGCGGTAAGAAACCAGGATTGCAGATCAATATCTTCCTGTGGAACATTTTCCCGCAATTTTGCTGCTTCCGCAAATGATACCCATGCTGTTGCATGGGCAATATGTTCACTGGCTTCCGCATCGGTAATTTGATCGGCCGGTACGCTTAAGCCGTCTTCGGTGTTTTCAACATAAAGCCCTGCCAGCCGGGTCGAATGAATTTGCTTAGCCAGCTTTTCTATTCCTTCAAAGTGTTCCTTCGTTAATTTCTCCGAGAGAAACATCCCTCCGAAAAAACACCAGAACAGTTTTTTGACGTGATCCTGCGTATGTTTCTGTGTCCAGGTGGGCGGGATTTCTTTTGCTGAAGCGATTCCCTGCACGGCAATCAATTCTTTCCGGCCAATTTCCTCAAGAGCTAATGTGGCAAGGTGGTAAGCGATATTAGGATGCCCAGCTGCTTGAACCACCTTTGCAGAATCAAGCAATGCCCGGCTATGTTTGACACATGCCTGCATTGCGGCATGTCTTTGCGCATCGAAGCTCTTTTTCTGCTTTACTATTGCTTCGTCTGACGGAGAGGTTTGCATATTGGTTCAAATTTCATCTATATGCTGCCGCAACACCGCCACCGTCTTTTTCATATGCAATTTATGCAGCGACGCGAGTAATTGCTCCGGCGTCTTCGCCGGACGCTTGAGATTCTTACGCTGGCGGCGCACCGCGGCGATGACAGCCGGTTTGTCCTGTGCCATCAACCGCATCACAAATACATCGGGATGCTCGGCGACGATGCCATAGGGCGTAAGGGCTTTCGCCGGAAAATCCGCCAGATTGGTCGTTACAATCACTTCCGCCTTCGCTTTGATCGCCGCCGCCAGCACATGCCGGTCATCGGAATCAGGCAAAGAAAGCCGTGGAATCAGGGAGCGGTAATGCGTGACCACGGCATCGCGCACTGAATTATTGATCAGTTCCCGCGTTACCGCCAATGCGCCAGGTTTGAGATCTGGCCGGTTCTTAAGCAACGCAGAAATCCATTCGTCGTGAATTTCTTCCGTCCAACGCGCACGGCAAAGACCGGCGCTGGCGATGTGCATCAATAAATCACGCAGAGCAGCCGGATAAAAAACGCAGGCGTCGTAAACGGCAGTGATGGTCAATCGTCGTAACCCATATTGAGTTCCTGAGCCTGGCGTGTAAGTTTCTCCAGTACCTTCTCTCTTAGCGCATCATCACGCTGTTTGTAAGCAAGAATATCGCTGTGCAATATACGGCGGCGTACGCCGACCTTGCGGTGAGGGATTTCGCCCTTTTCCAGCAGGCGCACGAGATATGGCCGCGATACGTTGAGTATATCGGCGGCTTCCTGCGTTGTCAGTTCCTTCACTGTAGGCACGACGGTAAACGGGCTGCCTTCCGCCACGCAGGTAAGCATGCCCATCACTCCCTCCATGACGGATTGCGGTAGCGGCAGCGGCGTATGCGTCTTTTCATTCAGTATGGTCATGTGCTGCAAGGGATGTTTGCCCGCCGATAATTCCTGCACTGCGTCGCGCGCTACCCGCACATCCTGATTGGACGGCACACCCGATTCAAAAGATCCCAAGCTCATAAATACCTCCTATTTTTGATACAAGGCTATCCTAACACAAATTCGAACCGAACGCAACGAGCGAAACGAACGGATGTTTTACAGTGGGATTTCCTTGGTAAATCAATTGCTCAAAGATAGGGCTGGCCAAGACCTATGCGAGGCAAGGCCAGAGCCATTCTGCGTGTTTTTAGTGTATATTTATGTGCATGAAAATCCTTAACACCTGTAATGTAGGCACAATTTTCCTTTGACATAAAAAATCAAGGTTGTATCTTGCTTATCCCATTTCTCCTCGTAGTTGAGGCGAACAAGCACAACAACAACCAACTGTGAGGTGACTTATGAGGTCAATGGAAGAAATCATGTCATTGAATGCGGCGCTGACGCATTCGATGACATTCAAGGGATTGGATCCATATCAGGTCGATAATCTCTGCGAAACGCTCTATGCCGAACTGGAGCGCATGATCAACAAAACGCATCCGAAATTCAAAATGATGCAGTTCAACATGGCGGAATTCAAGCAATCCCATATTCTCGGCATGCGGCGATTCCACCTGCAACAAATGTATGCGCAAAAAGTCAGTTATGACAATTTCTGCGAAGCAGAACGGCTCTTCTCGCATATTCCTGTCGAGCTGACTGAAGACGAAATAAAAATGCACAAGAAAAAGTTCCGGCATGTGTTTGATGAACTGGACGACGAAGTGAGAAAAAGCGCCCATGCCAACGCAAACAAGCGGGGGCATGGTGCATCCGCGGCAAAGAAAAAAGAGCCGGTCACCAAGGCTGCTAAAGCGTAAAAGCTAAACAGGACGAATACATCATCATTGTTCGCGGCGTACTATGTGTTGTCATGTGGTTTTCCTTTTCGCCATGCGGTAGGGCGCCAGCGCATGGGTGAGTTCACCCAGCGCCTGGGAGTGATATTTCTGTAAATGCCGCTGGATACGCGGATTGGCCAGCCATTTTTCGTAGTGGGAGGAAGCACGGTTGAGATTGATGCTGACGGTGCCGAGCTTTTCGCGGATGTCCTCCTGCTGGATGCGGGACGTTTCGATGCCTTCCCGCATTTTCGCCAGCGACTCGCGTGAGAAATCGCCGACATAACTCGGTTTTTTGCTATCGACGAGCAAGTCGGCGGGCGTGGTGATATACAGATGGTTCGCCAGCTTCTCCGTGAAATTATACAGCGCCGTCATGTGAGTGACCGTAGCGATCTGCTGTATCGGCTTCATCCTGCGGATGATGCGTATCACCTTCAGGGTAAACGGATGTTCGGCCATCAACGCCACCGCTTCCGGGCAGATGCCATTCATTAAATCCCGCTTCATGCGAATATTCTCGACATCGACATCCAGCGCCTGGGCGATTTCTGCTTCCGGCATGCCACTCTTGATTATATTCAGTATCATGAAATGTTCCTGAACAGGGGTAGGACGATTAACCTTATGGTTATAGGTGAAAGATTCATCGTCTTTAGAAAACAGGCAATAGGTTTCGGTGGCGCCGAGGGCAAGCAGCACATCGACACGCAGATGCCCATCGATCAGGAGGTAATAGCCCGGACGGTCGGGCATGGGAAAAACGATCACCGATTCGACCAGCCCGGCATAACGTATCGTGGCGACGATCTGCCTATACTTTTGCGAGGCACGGATTTTAGGGGTGATGGTTTTTTTCGGGACGATATGCGTCAGCGGCACGATGGCGCCTTTCATCAGAAATCCCGTTTCAATATCTTTAACCATGCTGCCCCGCCGCTTTTGCCAGGTTTTGAGGAAGCTGGTTGAGTTTTTCGGCGCGCAGCAGCGTAATAAAATGCTCGTCCTTGAGCAAATCCTGCGTCAGCCGTTCAATGACGCGCAGATTATGCTCGTGCAATTGCAGTTGCTGGTACTCCACATGCTGTCGTTCCATCTCGCGGTTGAATTCGGCTTCGATGGATGCCGCTGTGATCTTGCCGCGCTTCCCACCGGGTATTTTGGCGAATCCCTTGCCGGCGATTTTGCGGTTCTGAATGAATTTGACGACATATTCCACTTTTTTGCCGTTCAGCTTGCCCTGCGTATAAAGATCGGAAATCGCGTTTTGTATCTCCCCATCCTTAAGCTGGGCGATATCGATGGCGACGAACATGGGAATCTTGTCGGCGACGACGGCATTGAGCAGCTTATCCTCGCCGTTCTCTAGCAGCAGGCAAATGCCGCGCGTAAATTCGGGATCGATATCGACCTTTTTTGCAATCTCGCTGTAGCTGTAGCCGCGCTCTTTAAGCGCCTGTATCTCCCCAAACTGCTCACGCGCCGTGTAGCGCTTGCGCGTCATATTCTCGATTATGCCTTTGGCCAGGCTTCTATTCTTGCCATCCTGGGTGACGATGGCGGGAATCATTTTTTGCTCATGAAGGATGAAGGCTTCCAACCTGCCCTGGCCGCAGGTAAGATCGTAATATTGCACGCCGTCGCGCACTTCGCCGACACGCACGGTAATGGGACGCTTAAGGCCGATCGCCTTGATATTCTCCTGAATCTCTTTAAATTTGATCTTATTGCGCAAGCGTGGATTGACGACGCGGATGCGGTCAACGCGGATCATCTGAGAGTCTAGGTTTTCTTCGCTCATGCCGCCATGTCCATAAGGGTGACGTTGCGGCTGGCCGCGAACAGCGAATCGAGCGAGGAGAAGCGGTAGGCGTCGAGCGAGACGGTGTTATATTCGTTCAGATGCATGCGATTGTCATGCAGCGCCATGATCGGCAGGATGTAATAATCGCGGATGGTCTGGTTATCGGGGTTCATGCGCACGGCCACGGTGTAATCCGGCGCCAGGCTGGTATCGAAGCGCAGCAGCCAGTGATAGGTACCGGACGGGCGCTGCTGGCAACGGGCGATGACGATGGAAATGCTGAATTCTTCGTTGATCATCAACAGATCGCGCGCTGTGTCTTCGTCCACCTTCACCTCATACCCCGCTATCGTGTCCTTCACCTGTTGCCAGACGTCTTGATGCATCCGGCGCAAATATTGGTTGATTTCCAGATAGCGGTAATCGCGGTTCGGCGTGAAACCCACCAGCCGGTAGGCGCGGATCAGGCTGGTGAAGCGCTTGCGATAGGCGGTCTGCGTAGGAAGCCCGACCGCTTCTTCGATCAGGATGCCGGAGAGAGTGCCCTTGTCTTTATACAGGTCGCGCAGCTTGGCCAGCATCTCGTCATCCTTCCATAACGTGCGGCGGCGGGCATTGACCAGCCCCTGCGCCTGTTCGAACAGCGTATCATCGATGATCGCCGGATAGGCCTTCTTATAGCGCACCCACTCCGATTCGGGGTTTTTGATATGCTTGCCTCTGGCATCGCCGGTGGCGGTGATCCGGCATGACGTGCGGTTATAGACATTGTTGCCGATGTATTTTTCATTGGTGAGGATTTGCTTTACCGTGGCTGACGTCCACATACGCCCATGATCGGTCAGCACGCCTTCCGCGTTAAGAATAGCTGCGATTTGCGCCATGTTTTTGTTGTTCGCGCAAAACTGCTTATATATCCAGCGCACCCGCTCCACCTCTTCGTCGGGGCCGGGCATCAGCATCACGCGTGATGTGGCAAAACGTTTGCGCTGCGTAAGTACCATCGGTTCTTCGTCAACGAGATTACGCGCGCTGTCAATCTCATACCGGCGCAGGCCGTATCCGGCATAGCCGCCCTGCTTGAATCCCATCCCGACAAAAAATATCGCCGCGCGGTAAACGCGCCATGACAGATCCTCGCTTTGCTGACTAGCCGCATGCGCTTCCAGAAAGCGCATCAGCGTATCGGCGTAACTTTCCTGCTCACGATATTCCTTGGTGCATTGAATCAGGCGGATATTCATCATGGAGAGTTTATGCTCATGATACATGCTCTCGGTACGCAGCTGAAACCGCCCAAAGCGGCTCATGTCGTAAATCAGTACCGCCTTACAGTACACCCTGCCGGAGCACAAATCATCGATCATCTGAAGAAATTGCGGGCGGTCTTCAGACGTAACGCCGCTGATGCCGGGTTCGATGTAATCGTGATTGATGCCAAATCCATACTTACCCGCGAACTTGTCCATATGGTCTCGTTGGTGTTCGATGGAATATTCCTGCTTTTCGGTCGACATACGCATATACCGCACCGCCGGGATCAGCGGCTTAACGGGGCTGGGAAAGTCACCTGGTGCGGGAGGAAAAAAGTCGCTGCTCATAATGTCCGTCTAACCTGTGGAGGGCACAAAGACGACAACTGAGAATCAGCGTCCTAATGATAGGGAGGAGAAATCTATTCCTGCCGGCAATGCCTGTCAAAGCATTATTTCCACTTTTCGGAAATCATACTTGCAATAATGAAGCCATGCTCTACGTTGGAGAGCTTTTGCCGGAAGCCTATGCTGGCGGCAGGCACAGAGACCGGGATCTGAATTCGAGCGTCGGGACTGCGGGAGAAGCTGTACGAGATGCAGATCGAGCGCAGTGGTGGGAACGGCGGCGATCCCGTTTTAGCCCACTAGGTTGGCTGTCTTTTCGCCGACCGGCTGCGCGTTGCATTTGGCCGCGCAGCTTGGCTCAACATACCGGCGGAGCAGGATAGCCGTAAGACTCTGCCGGTGTGTTTTTTACCAAAGTAAGAAGGTTTATGTAGGAATTTTAGGTAAACAAAAACCCCGGCATCTGATCACAGCTTTTTACGGCTGGGGCAGAAAACCGGGGCAACAACACAATAGTACCATAAAAACGCTGGATACAAAGCGTTTGACGTTACCTCCACCCCATGAGCCAATTCGGCGTTACCTTCAATATCCGCGCGATGGCATCCAGTTCCTTGTCTTTTACCGAGCGTATGCCCCGCTCGATAGTGGAAATTTGAACGCGCCCAAGGTTGATCTTATAGTCAACGCAAAGCGTCGCCGCGAACTTCACCTGTGATAACCCAAGTTTTTGCCGCGCTTTTCTTACTTTCTTGCCGATGATATTGCCTTTGACGTGTGATAATGACATTTTCTTTCACCTTTCCGCAGCACGTTAGCAGAAACAAAAGTCTCTTGCGAAACGCTAGACTTTCATTTTTTGCATATTTACCAAAATCATTCTTGCTTTAACAAGCGCTAAACCGTAATAATCATAATTAAAGAGTCGGCAGTACATTGCCTGTACCTAATTTATAATTCCTATCCTTGTGGCTTAGCCTTATGTCGGATGACAGCGCCATCGATTCAGAGAAATTGTTTGAACTCGCGGCCACTTACGCCCAGATCGATCCGAAGGAAATAAGAATTTTTATGGCGTTTTTGCATCAGGGGATGAAAAAAATAGCGGAAAAGAAAGGCGTATCGCTGGGGTTCGATATGGATGTGGCGCACCGCGCATATACTGCCACCATGCTTGAACTCGCGGAAAAATTTGCTCCCGCCGAAGGTCAAAGAAACAGTGAAACACTGGCGCGCCTGCGCCGCATGAGTATGCTGCAGAATAACAGCAACTGATCTAAAATAATATTCCGTACCCACCTTAGTAAAATCTGACAAGATTGCCATGCACATATGGTGTGGCAGCTATGTAAAAATCGGGAATTGGGACGCGTCGAGCGCCGGGAGTGCGGGAGACGCTGCACGAGATGCAGAGCAATCGCAACGGATGGCGGCGATCCCGCAGTAGCACACCCGGATGGCCATAAGACTTCGTCGGTGTGTTTTCACTTTTCATTATCGAGATGATTTTCATGCTGAAATTTTATGCTTAAATATGATAGGTATTACATGCCCTTTAGAATGGGCTTGTAATCGTCTAAGCACGGGCGTGGCGCCCGGAAACGGGTGTATAACCCCCGCCCTCAAAAGCGGGGGTTATACTTTTTAGGGTACGTAAGGCTGCGCCAGAGCGTTTGTTTAAGGGGTATCCTCCGTTTTGCAGTCCTTTACCACGGCACGCAGGAGGTGCAGAAAGGCTTTCTGCAACGGATCGCTCTCCAACTGGCTATAAAGCTGCGTCAATTGCAGCATGCCTTTGGTATTGAGCAGAAATGAGGACGAGGCATTGCGCATGGCCTCCTCGCTGCCGTGCGTTTGGTATTCTTCGAAAAAATAAAAGATGGATACGCCCAGCACCTGGGCGATATCGTAAAGCCGTGAACAACTCAGGTGATTGGCGCCTTTTTCGTATTTCTGGATTTGTTGGAAGGTGAGATCGATGCGCTTGCCGAGGTCTTGCTGGCTTAATCCCTTCAGCTTGCGTAATTTCCGCAGCTGCAGGCCGAGATGGATATCCAGCGGATGAGTGCCGCCGCCTTTCCGGGTTTTATGATACATGGGCGGCGTCCGCGGCGGGATGGGGTGTTTCCTGTTCGGGGATAGGCTTGCCGGCATCGCCCATCCGCACGATGATCAGGTTTTCCATGTCATGCATGGCGGCGATAATGGCGCGCGGAGCGATCAGATTGCAAGCGGGATCCAGCGCCTCCGCCACATAGTCGTCATAATGGCAGGCGACTTTCAGCTTAAGCAGGATGCCATAGAGTGACGACGTCGGCTTGCACAGAAAATCCAGTAACGCCTTGGTAGAATTCTCCGCCGCCTCCGCATAGCGCGGATCAGCCATGTTATCATGCACATCGTCAAGGATATAGTGCGACCGGCATTCCTTCTCGCACCAGGCGGAAAACAGGCGTTGGATGGCAATATCGGAAGAATTACGCTGTCTCATCGGCCCTCCGTTCTTGCGGTTGGTCACCAGCAACACGCTGGTGACCGGGCCTTAGTAACCGCAACAAGACGGCGCGACGGTCTTTACCCTTTCGGGTTGGACATGCACCGCCGCGACCCGGTCGCAATAGCGACGGGTAGCGGCATCCGATTTCGGTGATGCAAAACCGCTTGTTGAAGGGATTACTAAGCCCTTGAGCTTGCGCTCAGGGTCACGTTACCACGGTTCGGGGGAAGGTCAACGCAAGGTTTTACGAGTTATATTATCGCATTAACCTTAGTATTTTATTAAATATTTTCCGTGCATCCACTTTCAGAACTCGGCATACGGTGATGAATTCAATCACATCCAGTCTGCGTTCACCATTTTCATATTTGGAAACGAAAGATTGCGGCTTTTTAAGCAGCTTCGCCAATTCCGCCTGTGTTATGCCCATCTTGAGCCGCGCTTGGACTAACAAGTCGAGAAAATACTGATTTTCCTTGGAGTAAATCGTTCTCTGCACTGCCCATACCTGTAAAAGGAATGGACAAAACAGCTAAACCCATTTTAGGATTATCCCAAATTCGGATAATTTTTGCTATATTTGCCTGAACATCTTATCATGTAAAATGTGTTTATATTCTGATATATATAGATAAAGTATTGGCGCTAAGGGCTGTAACAAAAACTTAACAAAAGTAGGGTATAGTTAACACTTAAAATATGGTAACATACAGGAAGTATTTCGTTTTTTAAATTATTAACAATGGGGGAGTTATGGCATTTAGAGCACCGGGAGCCGAAAATTTAGCGCAACATACAATTAATATGGCGTGGGAATTTCAGGCGCAGGCTAATCAATTTCTAATTGATGCAGCAAGAGCTGGAAACGTGGTGGGAATAAAAGGTGCGCTGGCCGCAGGTGCAGACCCCAATTTTAGAGAAGTTGCTGATGGATCAAGACACAATCAGGAAGAAGGCCGTACCCCTCTAATGTACGCATGTTGGGCAGGGCCTGATGCTTTGGAAGGAGTAAATGCTCTTATTGCTGCTGGTGCCGATGTGAATGCTAAACTAGCTCAAGGGAACAGTCCAATCATGTTTGCCGCTCAAGGTTGTGCCAAACACGATAATTATGAAAAAGATGGAAAGCCATTAATTGATGCTCTCGTGGCTGCTGGTGCTGATCCTAAAGATGGCTTCTCGAATGGGAAAAATGCTCTTTTTATATGTTTGAATGAGTATGATGGGGTTATATCTACAAGTGCATTGAAGGCTTTGCTAAGTCATGGTGCAAATCCAAATACAGTTGTAAATTATGATAGCCACAAAACCGATATATTATCATCTGCTACATGGATAGCTCAACAAAGCAACGATCAGGCTGTAGAAGCGGTCAAGGTGCTTGTGGAGGCAGGCGCGAATGTAAATCCACAAGGAAAAGCTATTGATCATTTGTCTTCAACTCCCATTGGTGCTGCTGCACATGGCCGCGCTGATTTGGTAGGATTTTTGCTTGAAAAAGGTGCGAATCCTGATGTCGTTACTACAAAAGGAGAAAAACTGATAGATTTTGCAAAAGCAGAACTGGCAAAATACAAAAAAGAGAAATGGGATAGCAAAATCAAACAGGGCATTGTAGATGCTCTTGAATCTGCGTTACAAAAATCTCCAGATGGACAAGGCCAACATGGCGATGAAGCCGTGCGGACCAATCCGGAACAGGACAAAAAAAGATCGCAGGGCTAATGAGCGCCAAACCTTTCATGAGCAAGTTGGTATCCAAAGGTTCTGTACCTGTATATTTTATCGCATGCAAAGATTCGGATGGCAGGGATTGTTATTATTACCTAACTTCTACACCGGAAAGAATGCGAATGTACGAAAAAGCCCGTAAAGGTAAGTTCGACCTAAAGGATTACGGAAACATAATTGCCAGCGGCTATGGTAAAAAACCCTCTGCCATTGTTAAGAATATGCTTAAAGAAAAGTACGGGATAGTAAAGCCTCTTTAACAAAAATAGAGACTCTATGGCAAAAATAGATGGTATCATATACACGCCCCGCCCTGATGGAGAGGCCGTTCAAGATTTAGAAAATGGGGTCATCCCGCCCGAAATAAGGGAAGCGATGGCGCTTCCCGATCATAATCTCCCCGCTGTACAAACACTCAGGAAAAAAATTCAACAGCTTACTGCGAAAATTATTGAAGCTAATAATCTAGACCCCAGCGCCTATACGCCTGAAATACATATCGGGGCTGATCAGAAGATGAACGCAATGATCGCACCTTCTGCTAAAAAACCATTGCTCGTGGTAACGGCAGGCTTGTTAAGTGAAGTGCGTAGCGAAGATGAATTAGCAGGTGTTATTGCTCATGAGCTTGGGCACAAATTACTGCGTGATAAAGCAAATGGGGTTCAAAACGGAGGAACTTCCAAAAAAAATGGGGGCGCTTCCAAAGCGGAAGAACTTGGCGCAGATGTCGTGGCCGTAAAATTGCTTGAGGATGCTGGTTTTAATCCGCGTGGGCTGATTACGCTTACCGAAAGACTAGGTGAAGAGAATTTTCAAATCAATTACCCCCACTAAAAGTGGGGGGTTGAATATGAACCGCTAAAAGCGGTTTTAAATGAGGGTTATGGGATAAGCGTCAGTTGATCCAGTTGCTTGTCCTGCAATTCTTGGTTGCGGATATAGCAGCGGATCAACTCTTCATCTCGCCCGACGGTCGAAACGAAATAGCCTCGTGCCCAGAATTTGGCTCCGGTGAAGTTTTTTATCTTCCGTTCGATATTCTGGGCAACCCATATCGAACTTTTGCCTTTGACGTAGCCCACGATATGCGCCACCGAGTATTTGGGCGGTATCGAAATGAGCATATGCACATGATCGCGCATGATATGCCCCTCTTCGATAACGCATTCCTTACGGCGCGCAAGTTCGTGAAATACCGCGCCCAGCCTTGGGCGAACCTGCCCGTATAGCGTGTGCTTGCGATACTTCGGAATGAAAACAATATGGTATTTACAATCCCACGTACTGTGGTTTAAATGGTTGTACTCTTCGTTCATAGGAATCTCCCAACCGCCTCTAACGGTTCGTGGGATTCCTATGATTCTCCCTGAAGATGTACAACTGCCTTTAGTCGCCCCAGCATAGCTGGGGGTTTAGCAAGGGGAAATTATCAACGTGGATGACGTTAGGGCGGCGAAATCCCTGGCAGAAAAAGCAGAGCTTATTCAGCGGCTCACTGACCCTCACCCGTCTGGCAATCTGCGTATCCGGTCAATGGAAAATGCTATTGTTGCATTAAGCAGGCAGCGAGGGAAAACAGGAACTAATCGTAATCATGTTCGACTGGATAGGGATTTTTATAACGCCGTAAGCACTATAGATTATGAATCACCAATACGCGCTGGCTTAAAGCAAATCGGCTATTTTAATATGCCGGAAGAGCAAAAAATCGAAATTCTCTCCGAATTGGTTCAACAAAATTTTCCGCCCACTAATAAAACCTCCGCTAACCGTTTGCATGAGATAGCAGGATATATTGGCAATCTGCGGATGAATTTTAGATCGTCTGCGCAATCCGAAGCATTTACCTCCCTTGCAGATATAATAATGGGCGGTTTTGACGTACCCGATGACAAACAATTGGTACATCCATCAAGCTCGGTAGCCGGAAATAGTATTAATGATATTCTCTACCCTGCATTGGAAAAAGCGTGGGCGGCCGGACATGGTATTCCAATGCAAAGAAATGGGCGCAGGAAACCGCAAATATATGTTGCCCGGCTGGGCGATCTCAAAGCGGCTGTTGAAGGATTTACCCATGCGACCAGCGCGGAAGAAGCGGAGCGCTATGCAAAACAGGTAGTAGAAGCAAGTGATAAAATTGATTCCAATTACAAGATGGGGCTTGATTTTGATGGTTTCTATCCTCCTACTGAAGATGCAGTAAAGGCTGAAATTCAAAAAAGCGGCAGTTGGACACCGCCCTACAAAAAGCATGTCGATTGGTATCAACAAACTAAATCCGAAAATATTCAAAAAGTTTTATGGGGAATGAGCCTTGCCACCGATCCTTGGGTAAAGGGTATTATTGGCAAAAAGCCGGGCGACTGGGGATGGCAGTATGACATTTCTACTGTGCCAACGGATAGAGGGTATAAATCGACCGTAGGCGGATTTGACGAGGCCAATTATAAGTATATGACGACATTAGACCGTGATGCCGAAGGGCGTATCACTGGTATTATACAAGCTGTCCCGGTCTATGATTGGAAAGCAATATCTCCTAACTCCAGTGAAGCTAAAATCGTTGCGCTCCACACACAAGAAGCAAAAAACAGGAAAGCCTATGACAGAAAAATGGTTGAACGAGCCGATTGGTCATTGCTTAAAACTAATTTCCCGAAATTCATTGCACAATATGGAGCTTGCATCGTTCCCAATCAGTCTTTAGTTCCTGTAAACTATCCATTTGCCGAAAAGTTTTTTGACGAATTGAAGCAGATATTGCCACAGGCAGACAAGGCCTATCAAAGACAGGTATCCGCATTTTTATGGGGTACATACAGGGGAATCGATGATAGCGCGCATGGCTTTACCGAGCAAATCGTCGTCAATTTTTTCAATGAGAAAGATCATAAGTGGCAATACACCAATGCTGCCAACCCAAAATTTTATACTTTGGAACACCCGCTCGTTAAATTTATTACGGGTGAGCCAGGCAAAGAACTGGTGTCGGATTGGTCAAAACTGACCTTTTTTGCACAGACTAAAGATTTTATTAAGCCTGAAGACCCGCAAAGAAAATTTGGTGATTTATTCACACTACCTCTGCAGGACACGCTGCATTACCCACATGCAAATTCCGTTTCAGAGTTGGCAGATAAAATAGTTACTGGCGAATATACAAGTACGGCAATAGCAGCAGAAGCCGAGCGCCTCGGTCATGCACTGGCAGGAAAAATCTCAATGCCAGACCTATTCGTTTTAGACAAAATAGCCTTAGCGAGCGTACAGTATCCCTCTTTCGGCAAAACAAATCTTGAGCCTTTTTTTCAAGAGTTGCGCTACAAAACCGCTGAGCGTCATCTAGCATCAAATGATTTATCAGAGCTTATTGAAAACTATCGGTA
>Ga0207070_1210_pt1 | contig 13619 bp, 11 predicted proteins | sample Alteio_BWMinHeat_92_FD_153591 | JGI IMG/M metagenome (GOLD analysis project Ga0207070, IMG submission 153591) | Enriched cells from forest soil in Barre Woods Harvard Forest LTER site, Petersham, Massachusetts, United States -... | ecosystem: Environmental > Terrestrial > Soil > Temperate forest >...
ATAACTTGTCGAGGCGGGCAATGGCGAAGTTCGTTTCGAGGAACCAGTTTCCCGTGCGCGCCGCTTCAAGTTTGTCGTTCGTGAGAATGTCGAAAGGAAGATGAAAGCGGCGATAGAGTTCGTCCTGCCATTGCTCGGCAAGGCTTCCTGGGCAAACGACCAGACATCGCAGCAGGTCTCCGCGAGCGATGAGCTCCTTCATGAATAGCCCGGCCATGATCGTCTTGCCGGCGCCGGGATCGTCGGCGAGCAGGAAGCGCAAAGGCTGACGCGGCAGCATCGAGTCATAAACCGCAGTAATCTGGTGCGGCAGCGGCTCGACTAACGATGTATGAACCGCCAGCACCGGGTCGAATAAATGAGCCAGTCGAATGCGATGTGCCTCAGAAACGAGGCGGAAAAGAGCGCCGTCGCCATCGAAGCTCCAGGGGCGTCCCTCCTCAACGATCTCAATTCTTGGCTCGTCGTGCCGGTAGAGCAATTCGTTAGCGACTTTGCCTCCTGGAGTCTTGTAGGTGAGCTCGACCGCCGTCTGCCCAAACCATTGGACATTAACAACGGTAATGAGACAGTCAGGCAGAATACCTTTGACGGTCGAATTCGGCTGGAGTTGTTCCAGTTTGGTCATTGGAGCCCAGGAGGGAGTCTGACGATTGTACCCGAGGCGGGTACTTAACTACTTAGGGCATACGTCTGAATTGTATGTCTGCTCCGCTTCGCTCCGCAGAGGCCTCCGGCAGGGCGGAAGAAGAATCAGCTATCGGCAGAAAGATGCTGCTAAGCTCCTAAGCTGCTGGGAGAACCGGCATTCAGCATTCGGCACTCAGCATTCGGCTTACTGCAAAGGCAACAGCCAAGACAACAGCAAACAGCCGGAGAAAGAAACCAACCGCAGGGTCCTTCGGCTGGGCTCAGGACAACCACAAGATCCTTCGACTTCGCTCAGGACGACAAACAGGCAACAGCCGATCCTTCAGCGGGCTGACACCAGTTCGATGACTACGCGGCGTCCGCCCAGGGCGGCTGCTCCCGGCTGGGAGAAAGCTGCCTAGTTTTCTCAGCTATGGTTTACCGGCGGAGGCGCGCATGGATCGCTTGGGTTCGAGCATTCGTCCGGTGCGAAATCCGATCTGTTTTTGCGCCTTCGCAGGCGGTTCCATAAGCTGGCGGATGGCGTCAAAGACGACTTTGAACTGCCGGTCATAGCGCTTCTCCAATGCGTCGAGCTTCTGAGCCAGGTCCACGTTATGACCGAGAATCTGTCGAAGACGGACGAATGCCCGCATAATTTCTACATTCACCCTGATTGCGCGCGGACTGCGCAAAACGCTGGAAAGCATGGCAACGCCCTGTTCGGTAAATGCGTATGGAGCGTAGCGACGACCTCCGTGTCTCGAATGTTGACTTGAGATCACAGTCTGTGATCTCGAAATTCTCGATTCAGCCTGCGCGTCAACTGAAACATGAAGTCGTCGGGAAATCGCGAGCGGTTGCGTTTCACGGCCTGTACGAGTGCCCGGGTTTGCACTCCATAGAGGTCGGCCAGGTCGGAGTCGAGCATCACCCGGCAGCCGCGCAGCAAGTGAATTCGTGACTCGATCGGCGATATCTTTGCCAAAGCTTGGCTTCTGGACATTCTGCAGCGCTCCAATCTTCCCGTTTTGAGATCACAAATTGTGATTTCAAGGCGAGGAGACGAAAGTTGCGATTCTGCCTCGTCGAAGACGAACGCACAGTAAATCACAAAGCTCGCCTCGAAGCTACGGAGCTGCGAAGCGAAATAGCCAGGACAACCACAAGGCCCTTCGACTACGGAATTGCAACATCGGCAATTCCTCCGCTCAGGGTGACACGTTGTTGGTGGAGGCTACGAAGCGTCGAGGCTCCGTGGCTTCGTAGCTCCGAGGCTGAGCAAAAAAGTGCTATTCTGCGCTCAACAACGCAGGCTATCGGCAATCGGCTGTCGGCTATCGGCTGGAGACCAACCGCAACACCAAAACCAAAAGCGAGGCTTCCGTTGCTCCTCGAACTTCGCGTTGAGAATTACGCCGTCATCGATCAGGTCACGGTCGAGTTTGGTCCGGGACTCAACCTGCTGACCGGCGAGACGGGTGCGGGGAAGTCGATCCTGATCGACGCGCTTGGGCTCCTGATGGGCGAGAAAGCGTCGCTGGAAGTTGTCAGAAGTGGCGCGGAAAAGGCTCTAATAAGCTGCGTTTTTGACCTCAAAAGCCGCTTAATTGACCGCATTCTTGACGAAAATGGCCTCGAAAACGCCTCAGAAACGCTGATTTTGAAGCGCGAAATCGCCGCAAAAAGCCGCGTCTGGGTGAATAATCAGCCGGCTACGGTGCAGGTTTTAAAGCAGTTAGCGCCAGAATTGGTCGCAATTCACGCGCAAAACGAGACAGTTTTGGCCTTCGATCCGCCGGCGCGGCTCAAATTACTCGATGTTTTTGCCGCAATAAACCTCGATGCCATCGCGAAAAAGCACGCGGAATGGCGCGAATTGCGCCTGAGAATCGAAGAATTACAGCGCAGCGAGCAGGATCGGCTGCGTTTAGTCGATCTGTGGAGCTTCCAAAAGCAGGAAATTGAGGCTGCGCGGCTGCAGGAAGGCGAGGATTTGCGCCTCGAAACCGAGCGCCGCGTCCTCATGAACTCGGAAAAACTCTACACGGCGGCCATGAATGCGTACGATTTGCTGTACGAATCGTCGCATTCGGCGCTCAGTTCGCTGCGTGCGGCGGGGCGTCAGATGGAAGAATTGGCTCGTTTTGACGCCCAATTTGCCGAAAGTTTGAAGCTTTTGGAGTCGGCAAGGGCCGATATTGAAGACATAAGCACCACGGCGCGAGACTATGCCGATGGCATCGACGCCTCTCCGGAGCGCCTGGCGGAGGTGGAAGATCGCCTCGCGGCGATCGATCGGCTGAAGCGGAAATATGGCAGCAATGTCGAGGAAATCATGGCTTTTGGCCAGGATTTGGCGCAAAAACTGGCGGAAATCGAGAATCGCGAGGAAATTCTGCACGGATTGCGCAAGCAATTGGCCGCTGCGGCCGACGATTATCTCGCTGAAGCGCAATCGATTTCCCGCACTCGCGCCGCTGCGGCCCGCAAGTTAGAGAAGCTGGTGGAGGCGGAAATCAACGAATTGGCCATGAAAGCACGCTTTCAGGTGCAGGTTACGGCCTCAGAAGATGAGCCCAATTGGTCGCCCACGGGCCTGGATTCGGTGGCTTATCTCATCGCAACCAATCCGGGAGAGCCCCTGAATCCTATTGAAAAGATTGCCTCTGGCGGCGAATTGTCGCGGGTAATGCTGGCGTTGAAGGCCAGCGTGGAATCGGGAAAAACTCGAAGCAACGGCAATGGCAAGCCAAAACGCACGGTTTCGCAGCGGACTTTGGTCTTCGACGAGATCGATACCGGCATCGGCGGTCGCGCGGCAGAGGCTGTCGGCAAGAAACTAAAGCTTTTAGGAGCCCATAATCAGGTGCTTTGCGTGACGCATCTGCCGCAGATTGCGTCGTTTGCAGACCATCATTTGCTGATCGAAAAGCGAGAATCCGGCGGAAAAACGCGGACGACCATCCGTCAACTCGACCAAAAAGAGCGTAAGGAAGAAATCGCGCGCATGCTCAGCGGCGCGAAATTGACCGATGCATCCCTGAAACACGCTGAGCAAATGCTGAAAGCAAACGCTTGATTCACCACGGAGACACTGAGAGCAGGGAGACAAAGCCCCTCAAAATGTCTAATTCGACTAAATCTGCACCTTCCGACTATCGTCACTTTAGGCTGTGGCGCTGGCCTTTAGGTAACGGTTAACCCCTCTCTTCTCTGTGTTCTCCGTGTCTCCGTGGTGAAATCGCCTTCCGTTGAGAGCCCAAAATACCCCACTAAATGCTAATCGTCGCCCTTTCATGAGCTTGCGTTGACTGGCCAAGTTCCACCCTGTAGTTTTGAAATCGGATTATTGTGCCTTAACCCTTATACTTAGAGACAAGGAATGATCCCCCAATCGGAAGCCAAGACTGTCCTGCTGCTGAAGCCGCGCGGATTTTGCGCGGGTGTGGTGCGCGCGATTGATATCGTCCGCATTGCGCTGGAGACCTTCGGCGCTCCTATCTATGTTCGAAAAGAAATCGTCCACAACCGCTATGTTGTGGATGATTTGGCCGCAAAAGGCGCGATTTTTGTCGATAGCGTCGAGGATGTGCCCGAAGGAGCGCGCGTTATTTACAGCGCACACGGAGTCGCTCCTGAAGTTCGCGAGGCCAGCCAGGCGCGCAAGCTAAAGGTGATCGACGCCACTTGCCCGCTGGTGACCAAGGTCCATGTTGAGGCCATCAAGTTCGCTAAGCAAGGCAATTCCCTGCTGCTGGTCGGACACCGCGATCACGACGAAATTATCGGCACCCTGGGCGAAGCACCCGATGTCACGCAAGTAGTGAGCTCTCCGGCGGAGGTCGAAAACCTGCATGTTCCCGATCCGGAGCGCGTTGCTTACCTTACGCAAACCACGCTCTCGCTCGATGAAGCCAAAGACATCATCGAAGCACTGAAGCGAAAGTTCCCCAAGATTCACGGTCCGCACGCACAGGACATCTGTTATGCCACCGAAAACCGCCAGATTGCGGTGAAGAACGTGGCTCCGCAGGCCGATCTTCTGCTCGTGGTTGGGTCGGAAAACAGCTCCAATTCGAATCGGCTGGTGGAAGTTGCAACCCGGCTGGAGACCCCTGCGTATCTTATTGAGAACTTCCGCGCGATTCGTCCGGAGTGGCTGGAAGACGTGAAAACGATTGCGCTCACTGCCGGGGCTTCGGCTCCGGAGTGTCTGGTGGAAGAAGTGGTTGAGTATCTCTCCACAAAGGAGGGTTTCAACCGCGTCGAGGAAGTCGAGATCATGGCGGAGAATGTCCGTTTTGGACTGCCGCCGGAGATCGTGGCCGCCATTCAGGCCGCGCCCTCCACGACTGCCGTTGCCGCGGAATAACTAAGCTATGGACGAGATCCCCCGTCGCCCTGTGCAGATGGTGTTTGGCAAAATCGATGACATCGCCAGCCGCGTTGCCGCAGCGGTGGACGGCGCTCGTCGATTCCTCTTCTCAACACAGGAGCCGGAAGGCTACTGGTGCGGCGAACTGGAAGCCGATACTACCCTCGAATCCGACTACATTCTCCTGCATACGCTGCTTGGCACCCGCGATGAGGAGCGCCTGCAGAAAACAGCGCGGGAGATCATTCGTCACCAGAATGAAGATGGCGGCTGGCCCATTTACTACGGCGGGCCGTCGAATGTAAGCGCCACGGTCAAAGCTTACTTGGGTCTTAAGCTCACAGGCTATAAACCCGACGATCCCATTTTGGTGCGAGCTCGGGAGTGCATCTTCAGTCTGGGTGGCGTGACTGCGGTCAACACCTTCACCAAGATATATCTGTGTTTCCTCGGACAGTACGACTACGACGCCGTCCCGGCTGTGCCACCTGAGATTGTGCTGTTCCCGAACTGGTTCTGGTTCAACATCTACGAGATCTCGTCATGGTCGCGAGGCATTCTGGTGCCGCTGTCGATCTGCTATGCAAAAAAGCCGTTCAAGAAGATTCCCGACGAGATGGGCATCGACGAACTCTTCCCTGGAGGACGTCATAATACCGATCTCCACCTCAAGTGGAGCGAGAAGCTCATCAGTTGGCGCAACTTCTTCCTGGTGCTGGACCGGCTGACACACTGGTTCGAGCGCGTGCATGTGCGACCCCTGCGCTCTATCGCGCTGAAGAAGGCTGAGCAATGGATGCTGGAGCGCATGGAGATGAGCGACGGGCTGGCCGCGATTTATCCCGCGATCATGAACTCCATCATCGCGCTGCGCTGCCTGGGTTACTCCACTGACGATCCGCAGGTGATTCGCGCCATCGACGAGTTCGAGAAACTCGGCATCGAAGAAGAAGACACGTTTCGCATGTTGCCCTGCAAGTCTCCTGTGTGGGACACCGCATACGCGGCCTTCGCATTGGGCGAAGCCGGATTATCGCAGACCGATCCGCGCATGGTTGCAATTGGCGAGTGGCTGCTGCAGAAGCAGGTGACGCACAAAGGCGATTGGGCGGTAAAGAACAGGAACGTAGCGCCGGCAGGCTGGTACTTCGAGTTCAACAACGAGTTCTATCCCGACGTTGACGACACTGCCATGGTCGCGCTCGGCTTAAGCAAAATTCAGGTGCCAAACGAGCGCTATCAGCACGAGTCGGTGCAGCGGGCCCTGGATTGGGTTTTCTCCATGCAGTGTAAGAATGGAGGCTGGGCGTCATTCGACAAGGACAACGACAAGATGGTCTTCCAGCACATCCCGTTCGCCGATCACAACGCCATGCTCGATCCGCCGACCGTGGATATCACCGGCCGCGTTCTCGAGTGCCTGGCGACACACGGCTACACGCAAACTGATCCCAGAGTAAGGCGCGCTATCGAATTCCTGAAACGGGAGCAGGAGCCCGACGGGTCGTGGTTTGGACGCTGGGGTGTGAACTATATTTATGGCACGATGCTGGTATTGCGCGGACTCGAGGCCATAGGCGTAGACAATCACGAGCCCTGCGTGCAGCAAGCGGCGGAGTGGCTGCGCATGTATCAGAATGCCGACGGCGGGTGGGGTGAGAGTTGCATGTCCTACGATGATCCTTCCACCAAAGGCATCGGCATCAGCACACCCTCACAGACCGCCTGGGCAGTAATGGGATTGTTGGCGGCCGGGGATACGCGCAGCGATGCAGTCGCTCGAGGGATCGCATACCTGCTGCGCACCCAGCGTAAAGATGGGGGATGGAATGAGCCGGAGTACACTGGCACCGGATTCCCGCGCGTGTTTTACTTGGCTTATCACTTGTATCGGGTTTACTTCCCATTGATTGCGTTGACGACTTATGGGAAAGTTGTCGCGGGCGACCGTCCGCAGGTAGAGGTTTACGGCGTACCGCAATAGAAAACGAGGAACTTTGCCAGGACCAATCTCACAGATGTGGACGGTATCAACCTACGTCCTCAGGCAGAAACTGAAAGGGCGCAAGCGATATCCACTCGTTTTGATGCTGGAACCGCTGTTTCGCTGCAATCTCGCCTGCGCGGGATGCGGAAAGATTCAATATCCGCCGCACATTCTCAAGCAACAGCTCACGCCGGAGGAATGCTTTCGCGCCGTCGATGAGTGCGGCGCGCCGGTGGTCAGCATTCCCGGCGGCGAGCCCCTGATGCATTCCGAAATCGGGAAAATTGTCGAAGGTCTGGTCGCGCGCAAGAAGTACATCTACTTATGCACCAACGCTCTCTTGCTCAAAGAGAAGCTGGACCTGTTTAAGCCGAGCAAGTACCTTACTTTCTCGGTTCACGTGGACGGCGAGCGCGAACATCACGATTTTTCCGTATGCCGCGAAGGTGGATACGACATTGCCGTCGATGGAATCCGCGAAGCCATTCGCCGCGGTTTTCGCGTCACCACCAACACCACGCTCTTCGACGGAGCCGATCCTAACAGCGTGCGGCAGCACTTCGACGAGATGATGCGGCTTGGTGTCGAGAGCATGATGCTCTCGCCCGGCTATTCTTATGACAAAGCTCCCGACCAGAAGCATTTTCTCGGCCGCGCGCGCACCCGCCGCCTTTTCCGCGGAATCTTGTCGAACCGGAAAAAGCACTGGCGCTTCAATCAGTCTCCGCTCTTTCTCGAGTTCCTGATGGGAAAACAGCAGTACGCCTGCACCCCCTGGGGAATGCCGACTTACAACATCTTCGGATGGCAAAAGCCCTGCTATTTATTGCAGGACGGATACGCCGATACCTTCAAAGAGCTGATCGAGACTACCGAGTGGCATAACTACGGTACCGAATCGGGAAATCCGCGCTGCGCGAATTGCATGGTGCACAGCGGGTATGAGGCTTCGGCTGTGGACCACACGTTCGGTTCTCTGCGCGGTTTCCTGCAGACCGTACGCGCGACTTTCTCGCACTACGACGACGAAAGCGCGCTCAAGCTGCTCAATGAACCTGTGCGTCCGGTCCATGCGTTCAATCCCCTGGTCCAGATCGAAGCCGATGCCGGCCAGTTCGAAGAGACAAGAGCGTGACCCTGGGTTAACACGAAGGTCACAAAGACAATACCAAGGACACGAAGACAAGCTATTCTTCGCTTGCTCCTCTCCAGATTTTTTCGCGACGTTACGATTCCTTCGTGACCTTTGTGTTAACCCCAAGGGAGTTCTTCTATGACCATCAATCCCGACGCTCTCGAAGTCGCCCCGGGCACATCCCACCAGAAGTTGGAAGGTTGGATTCCCGATCTCGCCAGCGAGGAAGAAATTCGCGAGGCGCTCGAGAAAGCATTCGACTACCGGGGCAATGTGACCGTCACGCGCAAAGACGGCAGCAAAGTCGAAGGCTATATCTTTGACCGCCGCACTGGGCAGGCTCTCTCGGATTCTGTTGTTCGCGTCATTCCCATCGACTCCCGCGAGAAGCTTTCGATTCCCTACTCCGATATAGCTGCGCTGAAATTTAGCGATCGCGATCCTGCCGCCGGCAAAAGCTTCGATGCCTGGGTGCGCAAGTACTGGGAAAAACGCGCGGCGGGGGAAAAGAACATTCAGATCGCTCCCGAGGCTCTGGAATAACCTAAAGTAGCGACTTACATGCCCGACCTTCCTGCGGTTGAGTAAACGGAATCAGAAATCTCCGTTCTTCCTTCTCATTCAGCATGATAGCCCACCACGATGCTTAGAGACCGACACACTCCCGGTCACGTGGACCGATAGCTCGGATGTCATGGCCGCTCAACTCTGCGACTTTCACTCTATTCAAGCCATCTACTAAGAAGCACGATTGAGCGCATGCGCCCTTATAGTTCTTAACGTTTCTTACCGGGAATTTACGCTAGGAAAGCTTTGGCTTTCGTCTAGATAGCAAGACTTGAAATCTCACGGCCAAATTGAAGAGGAAGTCGATCAATGAAAGCAAAGTTGTTTCTCATCATTTCTTTATTACCGACGCTGGTGCCGGTCACATTGTTGGGGCGCACGGATTCGGGCCCTGCCGATCTTCAGTCGATCCAGATAAAGACGTCCGATTCTGCAGCGAACAACACTATGCTCACAGATATACTTACTACCCCTTCGGCCTTGCCCCGCGGACCGCAAGAGGTACTCAACGACTATCAGGATGAAATGGCGGCGATTACGCAGAACTTCTCGGCGACGGTGGCAGCCATCGCTCAGGCGGTGCAGAGTGGACAATTGACGAGCGAAGAGGGAAAGAAACTCAGCACCGAGCAATATCAGATGGCGCAAATGCAATTCGAATTGCTCAGTGCCTGGCGCGAAATGGTGGAGCAGGATCTGGCTCGAACTCCAAGCGCTAAGCCAGATCCCGCCGCGGCGCAGTCAAGCGATATCGTGATGGTAGCCCTGCCGTTCTCTTCTCTGGAGCTCAACCCTTCGCTGGCTCAATACTTGAACTTGACAACGTCACAGAGGAGAGCAATCCAGAAATTGATGACGGAAGAACGCCGCAATCTTCAGCCGCTGATGGCGGAAATGCGAACCAACAAGGCGAAGCTGCTGGCGGCGACTGAGGCGGGCCAGGGCAACGAGAAAGAAGTGAAGACCCTGGCGGCCACGCAGGCAGGCATGCTGGCGAAATTGATCGTCGCCAACTCTCGCATGCAAGAGAAGCTTTACAAACTCCTGAATCGGGAACAGCAAAAGAAACTCGACGACTTCAAGCGGGCCAGCGAGCCGACGATCGCAAGCAGGTAATGCGAGAACCGCTAAGCTTCTTAGCTTCTAAGCTGCTAACCAAAAGGCCCAGCCACTTCATCGTTGATATGCCGAACGTGGGTAGCCCTGCCAGATGTATTGCAGGGCTTCGGGAAGCGTCTGTTGTTTCACCGCTCGGTCAACGTGTCCGGCGTTGCGGGCGAATATGAACTGGTAGTGATAGCCCTTGGCGGCGAGCGCGCTCGCCATCCGCTCGTTGGCGAGAACCCAATCGTGCATGTTGTCGCGCATCACGTTCGGATTCAGGAAATCGCGGTCACCCACTTCCATCCAGATTCGTATCGGCTTGGGAAGGCTGTTCGGAATGAGATGCTCGTGAAACTCCCAGGCGCCGTGCGGCGTCTGCGGATTGTAAGGCCACTGCTGATTTATAAATGTTCCGGAATAGGTGAGTACACGGTGATAAAGCTCGGGATGATACCAAGCCATGATCAACGCGCAAGAGCCTCCTGAGCTGCCACCCATAGTTGCCCTGCCGTCGGGATCCTTGGTGAGTTTCACGTGAGCCTGGGTTTCGACCAGAGGCAAAACTTCGTGTTCCACAAACTCGGCATACGCTCCTGACATCGTGTCGTACTCAAGACCACGTTCACTCCCCTGCGCGTCCCCACCTCCGTTGCCGATCGAAATGGCAATCATCACCGGGACTTTATGTTGGGCAATCAAGCTGTCCAAGGCGGAAAAGAGGATGCGGTCAGGCCCGTCTGCTCCGACGATGAAAGGCGCGACGCTTCCCGCCGCGTACTGTTTTGGGACATAAACGGTTACCTTCCGCGTGTACGGAGCAGCGTGGCTTGTAGTCACGACTAGCTTCGCGGGGTCAGCAGGATCTACAGTTCCGAAGGTATTGGGATCACGTGCGATGCCAGGATAGATCTTGCTGTCCGACGAGTTCATCGTGAACTCAATCACTGTGCCTTGAAGTACGACGTCCTGCGTCCGCTGAAGCGGAGGAGACATCTCTGCGGAGATATCGTGCGTAGGCCCGATGATGAAATTACCGTCCGCATCTGCAGGAGGGTTGGAGCCGTCAGGCAATTCTTTGGCCGTGACATAACCGGGAGTATTGGGATCGCGCGTTGGCGGCGTCGGACGTTCCGCGCGCTGAACTGGCGCAGGAGACCGGCCGGAGATTGGATTGAGCGCCGCGACTAAGCTAACCAGCAGTGTGATGATCAAGGGACGCGCAGTCATGACGTCATTTTGAGGCATTTCGAACTTCTGTGAAAAGGGCGAACTTCTCGGCTACCGGATGCCGGCTGGATGCCGGCTAAGGCAACGACAAAACCAGGCAAAAGATCACGGAGTCTCAAGCAAGGTCCACTCTTATCCTGCTATTCTTGATTTCTTCCAATGCGAGCTGCTATCGGAATTCTTCTTCTCCTCGTCCTTGTTGCAGTCATTCTTCTTTTCATTTTCTCGACGACTCCGGTTGTCACCCTCCCCGCTTCACTAAAGGCGATTGGCCAGGCGACGCCAGTTACGGTGAGCATCAGCGACCCGCATGGAGTACGCCGGGCCGCTGCATACATCGAGCAGAATGGCGAGCGTTATAAGCTCGCGGATGTGGAGCATCCGTCGAAACCTTTCTCGTGGGGTCGGAACGCGCCGGTCGAAACGCTGAGGTTCACGGCGGGAGCGAAGAGCACTCCACAGCTCAAGGATGGCGGCGCTCGTTTGATCATCGAAGCGGTGTCAAATGATTTTCGCGGCAAAACCGGCGCATCCATACGCGATGTGACGGTGGCGACGCAGCCGGTGAAGGTCAGCGTCGATTCCGATCAGCACTATCTGTACGTCGGCATGGCCGATTTGGTCACCTACAACGTGTCGGGCTATGCGACGGCTTCGGGCGTTCGCGTTGGTGACGAAACCTTCCGCGGCTGGCCGATGCCAGGCGGCAAACCCGGCGAATTCTCTCTCTTCGCATTCGGTTGGGACATGCCATTGAACACCGTGCCCGCGGTCTATGCCACAGGACCGGGCGGCGACGAGGCCCATGGGGAGATGGTCATCAGGTTCCCGAAAAAGGAACAACCGAAGTACCGCGTGCGCGATCTGGAGATCGACGACAAGTTCATGCAGAAGGTGGTGAACGAGCTCGATCCTAACGGTTCCGGGGACATGGTCGGGCGCTTCGTCCGCATCAACAGCGAGATGCGCAAGGCCAACAATCAGACGCTTGCCGATCTAAGGACGAAGACGGAGCCGAGGTTCCTTTGGTCGCAGCCCTTCCAGCAGCAGCCCAATACCAAGGTCGAGGCCAACTTCGCCGATGTGCGCAACTACATCTATCACGGCAAGAAGATCGATCAGCAGACGCATCTGGGCTACGATCTGTCGAGCACGCAGCACGTGGGCGTGCAGGCGTCGAACGACGGCCGCGTGGTCTATGCCGGGCCGCTGGGAATTTACGGGGACTGCATCGTGGTGGACCATGGGTATGGACTGCAGACGATCTATGGCCACCTGAGCGAGATTGATGTGCACGAAGGCGACACAGTCAAGCGCGGGCAGGTGATGGGGAAGAGTGGTGTGACAGGCATGGCCGGAGGCGACCATATCCACTTCAGCATGCAACTCGAAGGAGTGCAGATCGACCCGAAAGAATGGTGGGACGCTCACTGGATCAGAGACCACATCGCACGCCGTGTCGAGCTGCCGGGGTTTGCGGGTTAGCGGGCTACCGGCAAAAAGCAACAGCAAAACCAAAACACGACAAGGATCGCACGGATGCGCACGGATCGACACGGATAAATAAGAAAACTATAGCTATTCCAGGGTGGTCGTATCCCTTCGAATATGTAGAGACGCAGCATAGCTGCGTCTCTACTCGAGTCCATTCATGCTCTAACAGAAGCGCGGCAATGCCGCGTCTCTACTAAATTCCTCGTGCTGATCATTTTTGGGACGAGTTTAGCCGGTCGAGTGTGCGCTTCAGTTGTTCCAGTTTCTGCCCCGCTTCGCCGAGCTTGCCTTCTGCCGTCAGGCGCTGGTAATCAGCCAGGTCTTTGGCGGCTTCCGCGATCAGCGCGTTGCGATCTGCCACAGCGGATGCCGGCTGGGGCGCAGAGGGCGGAGCCGCGGGCGCCGGTTGCGCGGAGGCAGCGGCAGGGCTGATCGACGAAGCCGCTCCGCCAAAAAGCGACGCGATCGCCGCTTCGAAGGTTGGTCCATAAGCGAGCCGGTCTTGCAGCGCGAGCACGACAAGGCGCAATTCCGGCATCGGGCTGCGCTCAGCCTGCAGGTAAATCGGTTCCGCGTACAGCAGAGCGCGCCCTGAGGGGATCACCAGCAGGGCTCCTCGTCGCACGTGCGAACCTTGCTGGTTCCACAGTGTCAATTGTCCCGAAAGCTGGGCGTTCTGATCGATGCGCGCCTCGATCTGCAGCGGTCCGTCCACAAGTTTCGTTTTGGGAAAGTCGTAGATGACCGCCTTGCCGTAGTTTGCGCCGTCGCTGCGTCCGGCGATCCAGCCAATCAGATTATTGCGGTTGGCGGGTGTGAACGGCAGTATCTCTGCGAACTCGACGCCGCTTTCGCCGGGAAGCTTCATCAGCACGAAATTCGGTTCCATGGGCTGCGTGGTTTGCTCAGCGTTGGCACTCAACCCAACTTCGCTTGCCACCGTCCACAGATCTTCACGGTTGTAAAAGACTTCCGGATTCGTCATGTGATAGAGGCCATACACCGCCGCCTGCAGCTTGAGCAGCAGCTCGGGGTAGCGCACGTGCCTGCGCAAATCCGGCGGCATCGCCGAATCGTCCTTAAATAAGGTTGGGAAG
>Ga0207070_1213_pt1 | contig 13587 bp, 12 predicted proteins | sample Alteio_BWMinHeat_92_FD_153591 | JGI IMG/M metagenome (GOLD analysis project Ga0207070, IMG submission 153591) | Enriched cells from forest soil in Barre Woods Harvard Forest LTER site, Petersham, Massachusetts, United States -... | ecosystem: Environmental > Terrestrial > Soil > Temperate forest >...
TCCTGAAAAATTATTTGAATCAGAAATGTTTGGACACGTCAAAGGTGCCTTTACTGGGGCCGATCAAAATAAAATTGGTCTAGTTGAAGCAGCCAGCGGCGGGGATCTGTTCATTGATGAGATCGAGGCACTAGCTCTTTCACTACAACCTATTTTACTGAGATTTTTAGAAAGTGGCGAGATCAGACGCGTGGGCGGAAAAGACAATATCAAAGTCAATGCCCGCATCATTGTGGCCACCAACCAAAATTTAAATCAGATGGTGCGCGAACAAAAATTTCGTGATGACCTCTTGTGGCGCCTTAGCGGCAAAAAAATTGTTTTACCTCCTTTAAGAGAGCGCAAAGAAGATGTCTGTGAACTCGCAGAGTATTTTTTGCAAAAAGAAAAACCGAGGCGAAACAAAACGATTGCCGAGGATGCAAAGCTCAGCCTCAGCGAATATCATTTTCCTGGCAATGTGCGTGAACTGAAACGCCTTTGCGAACAACTCAGCTTATACTCTCCACTGCCAATTATTCGCACACAGGATGTTCTAAATTGTTTGCCTCGCACAATGAGTCATCAGAATTTCGAACAAGTCGACCTCAGTCTTGGCCTAAACGAACTCATGCAAGGATTTGAGGCAAAAGTCATTAGTCAGGCAATCAAACTTCATCCGGATATTGATGAATTGGCACAAGTGCTAAAGGTTTCACGCTCGAATTTGTATAAAAAACTAAAAGATCATAATATTGAGTTACCAAGTTGAGCTGACCAAGGTGAAAAATGTTTGTAATGTGGAACGATGCCCTTTATCGGCAAACAGTTTATTTAGTATTCGGCACGATGCTCGCCATCGGTTTGCCACTTTTTTTTCTACGAAATAAAAACTCACAGTTTCAGGCGGGTTGGGCCAGCCTAAAGAGCTGGGTATTTGCCGCGCCGATATTGGTGGGCCTACTTGGTCTCAGCTCTCCCTGGCCTCTCATTGTGCTGACCTTGCTTTCGATATTTTGTGCCAAAATATTTTTTCAGATGATGGGCATGTACCATCGTAGCAACTTTGTTTGGGCGACTTATATCGGAATTATACTCCTAGCCGTTTGCATTCAATTTGATTTGCAGGCCCTCTATCAACTTGGACCGATGATTTTTCTGGGTTTTATATGCTTCATTCCTATCTTAAGAGATTCGGCAAAACATATGATCCAGTATTTATCGCTCACCTTGGTAGCCTTTAGTTTTTTAGGTTGGGCACTTTTGCATCTCGGATGGCTGATGAAATTGGACCACGGCCCCTATCTTGTTTTGTATATAATTATTCTCACCGAAGTTTATGATAATATGTACATTGCGTTGAGTCGCCGCTTTGGAAAGATCAAAATTTTTCATCGTATCAACCCTAAGAGAAATTTAGAAAGTTTTTTAGTCGCCTGTGTTCTGACCTTTGCTCTGGCCTGGGCAATGAGACACCTGCTTCCAGAACGTAGTGAAATTTTTTGGATGGCCTCGGCTTTTGTGGCCTGCTTTGCGGGGAGCCTCGGAGACTTAACTTTGTCGGTCATCAGACGCGACCTTGGAATCAAAGATGCAGGGGCGTTTATTATCGGACGCGGCGATTTATTAACAGTGATTGATCGCTTACTTTTTGTTGCTCCGATTTATTATTATGTCATGAGTTATATGCTAAAATTGTTTGAGCAAGGGCGGCTTTAAAAAATAATGAAAGATTTTGATTACGAAAATGACCAATGGATGAGACTTCCGTCTCATCTCAAACACCTTCCACTTTTCACGCGGCATCTTGATTTATTTAGTTTAATCATTCGATTAATTTGGCGAATGATTTTAAAAGGCTGGTTTTTTAAACTCTATATTAGACTCACGGTCATCGGCGACTTCGAAGAGGTTCATAAAAATTATCCGAAGCTCATCATTATCAGCAATCATGCTTCGCATTTAGATGCCACATCGATTGCAGCGGCCATTCCTTTTAAATATTGGCTCGATCTGTATATCGCCGCAGCTAAAGATTATTTTTTCTCAAATGCCTTATTCACCTTTTTCTCAAAGCATTGCTTAGGTGCAATCCCCATTGACCGCAAAGAAAGAAAAGGCGAAGCACTCGATCTTTGCTTGAATCTCCTCAATAACTTAGAAAATATTTGGCTGATCATATTTCCTGAGGGGACGAGATCGCCTGATGGCTATATCCAAGAATTCAAACGAGGAGTCAGTGTTTTTTCAGAACGCACGCTCACGCCTCTTTTATTCATTTATATTGATGGCAGCAGCAGACTTTGGCCACGAGGACGATTTTTTGCAAAGACGGGAAAGCTAACGCTTTATGTCGGCCCCGTTCATCCGCCGGGACCGATTGAACTTATTTACGAACACTATCGAGATTGGGTCATGACGATCAACCCTCAAGCTTTTGACGAAGATGACCTCAGCAATAAGATCATCTAGCTGGCTCCTGAAAAAGGAGCCAGCATGCTTCGTTGCCTAGAAATAATAAGTTAAGCTGGCATTTGCAAGTAAGTTATTTCCATCGATCAAGCCGTTGCCACCGCCTGCGAGAGTTCCATCAAGATCGATCTTTTTCCACTTCAAACCAACTCCGGCAGCAACTGTTGTCGAATTGGGATTGTGATTGTTGGTCACAGTCGTGATTCTTTGATCGAGCAGAACTCTTTGAGTCACAGAAGCTCTGAGTTTGAGCCAATCGGTCGCCGCATTTTCTAAGCCGATCACGATCGGGAGATTAAATAGATAAACTTTGTCATCATTATTGTTGCCTGAGCCAGTGAGTTTATAGTCATCAAAGCTCAAAGCTGTCGCATAGAAAAAGCGGGTGCTAGGTTCAGGATTTAAGAAGTGCACATAACCAAGGCTCACTCCCATGTCACTGCCCGTTCGATCTGAAGGCTGGGTATTATTGCGCGCGACATAGTTCATAAAAGTCGACTCAACATAAACTTTTTCTTCAGCATCTAATTCATATGTTGCACCCAATTTAAAACTCGGGTTGAGGGTGAATTTGTTGTAGGCCGAATCGGCAGTTTGGGTTTCAGCACTTCCAAATACGTCCACTGCCGCATGTACGTCCCAATGATCATGCGAAAGACCGCCATGAATTTCATAGCTTTTAGCAAGTCTATTTGGATAAGCTGCGCCTGCAGGATTCGCATTCTCAGCACGTTCTTCATTTGTGCCATAAATAAGTGAGAGGCCCCACTTGTAAGAATCACCACTGGCAACCTGAACTTCAACCGTATTATGTGGAAGCGTAAATGAAGCTGGCAAACCAGCTGGGAACATATAAGAATTTGCAGTCGTAATCAGAGCTGCGATATCGGTTTCACGACCTAATTCCACACCTAATTTATACCCGCCCATGCTATGAAAAAATCCACCTTCTGCGTTTGGATTGGTTCCAACAGTCGAACTTCCAAGTTCGAAATCGGCGAAATCAGCTTGTTTGTTTAACAATGCTGGATTTAAAAAAACCGAGCGTGTGTCTTCTAGATAGGGCGAGCCATTCTTATCTTGCCCAAGTGAGATCAATCGCGCCTTCGAAGCGAAGGCCGAGGGTGCCATCAACACCAAAAATAAAGTCCCTAAAATAATTTTTTTCATTTGATTTCTCCTGCGTTTCACGTTGTTTAGGTTACCAAAGCTTAGGCTATGCAAAAGCTCAATTTATGTCTAGGTTATAATTTAAGCAGGTTTTTACCCGCCGAACAGGTCACTAAAAGTTTTTCTGAAAGATCGCTTCGCCGCCGCGTCCATCTCGAACAACGACTACAAAAGTGGGATGTCCACCCACCGGTGCTGAACCGGGGGTAAAAGTATTTGCATCACCTAAAAAATTTGTTCGAATGTATTTAAAATCGCCGGTATTTGAAAACCAAGTCACCAATAAACTCTCTGTTGCAGAAATCACACTCCCGCCTGAATCCTGATAAGTATAGGTCTCAGCCGAGGAGGCTGGAATCACGGCCGCCATAGGCACGACGGTACTTGGCGCTAGAGACGCCGCGTTTAAGGAGCCACCAGCACTCAGAATATCGGTGACACTTGGGTTTTGATTTGCAGGTTTTGCGCCAGATGAAACGACGATCCTCTTAAAGGACGAGACACTTGCGCCGTCAGAACTCACCAGATCATAGGTGACGAGATAACTAACTCCATTATAACTGGCCATACTAGATTGGCCAACGAGAGCCGCTGCTGGAATTGCGACCGAAAATGTGTTCACCGAACCAGTATAAGAATTCGAAGCCACCGGCAATGTAACTGCTTGCTGATCAGCAATAGTGACTGTGGTAGCTTGCCCCAAACAAGTGGGTCGCGCACCTGCCGCGACGCCGGGGTCGGGACAGCCACGTGCCGAAAATTTAAGAGCCCGCCCGGCACCCAAGGGATCACTTATATAAGGAGTGATGATGAGGCTCGCTCCGGGAGTCACTTCAGGCGTGTTTGCAATCAGAGCAAGAACCCGCAGTGAATCGAGGTGGGAATACACCGGGAGGCTATCTTTTGAACACGCGCCCAAAGCAAGGATTCCAGCCATGCTCGCAAAAACTGTCAGGCTTACTTTATTCATTAAAATTCTCCTTGAAGACCCAAGGTCGGAAGAAGAGGTAGACCATTGACCGTCTGATTTTGACTATAGTCATAGGAATAGGTCACGGATTCGGGATTCTTATAATTTGTCAAATTTTGGACGTCGAGATAGGCGCTCAAAATCCAAGTCTCATAAATCCATTTTTTATCGATGCGAATGTCGGCTGAGAAAAACGGCGCCAGACGAGAAGAATAAATCGCTCCACGTACCGGTATGTAAACGTCGTTGTCACTGTCAAAAACAGCGCTGGTGATTGGGGTTTGTGGGTTTCCGGTGACAAAGCGAAGCCTACTTGAGTACTTCCAGTTGCCACGATCGAAGCTCGCCACCCAATTAAAGTTATGAGTTTGATCGTATTGAAAGAGATGGGTGCCAGCATCGGGTTCTGTGCGTGAGCTTTGTGAAAGCGTATAAGAGATAAATGAACTCACATTCTTTGCTTGCCACTTTAATAAAATTTCAGCTCCGTAAGCTTCACCCGTGCCTTCATTGTTATAACGCTCTGGAGTAAGTACGCCGCCGACATTATTTACCCGACTTGATTGAATGACCAAATTCTGAAAGTTTTTATAAAAGGGCCCAGCAGTTAAGTTGAATCCGCTTGGGCGATTTTCTTTAAAATCTTTTTCAACGCCAAAGGCAAAATGATAGGCATAAGGTGCCCGCAAATTTGGGTTTCCGTAGTTGCTATCAATCTCCTGCGGTTGTGGAGGTTGATAGTAAATCCCCGTCGCAGCTTTCAGCGTTAAGCTCTCACTCATTTGGTAACGATCAGAAATTCGCGGGGCCAACAGTGTCTGATGGGTTTGGGTGAAATAGTCAAGACGCAGACTCGGCATTAATTTATGTTCAAGCTTCAAACTGGTTAGGTCGAAAACGTTTTTAAAATAGAATCCAGGGTCAACATCATCGCGAGAAACCATGGCATTGATGGTTTGCCCAGTCGAAATGGGATTTCTGACTCCGCCCTGACCAGAGAAACTGGGAAGCTGAAAACTATAGTCAGAATGTTGAAACTTCGAATCAACGCCAAAAAAGCTCGTCCATGATTTTGTATATCTCGCTTCTTGCTCGGCACGCAGATCAGCAACGTAGGTGGCTAACTGAAAAAAATTCGAGCCAAAATCAACCTGCACCCAGTCTCTTCCCAAACCCAGTGAAATTTTGCCTTGAGATTCGTCAGAATACTTATGAGTCCACTGCGGAATAAATCTGACAAAAGAGGTCTCATTGTCAAAATTGCCGCGGATAGAAGGGTCGGTCTTAACCGGCTGTTTTAAAATAAACTTCAGTTCATCGTGTGAGGTGATGGTCGTAAATTTAAAATCGTCACTGGCATTGAGGTGATTAAAGTAAATCGCCGACACATCATAAAAACTCGGCGCCAAGGTCAAATCAAATTGATCATTATCTTTTAAAGCAGCAGCTAAAACATAGCCAAGATACGAGTACCGGGCACTGACTAAGTATGAACTTTTCTCATCGATGGGTCCCTCAATCAAGCCGCCTGATTTCATTGTATCGACGAAGGCCAAGCCCTTGGTGCGCTCAAATGTGGGCGTTTTCGTATGCAAGCCCACGATGCCGCCCATGGCTCGTGAATATTCGGGGCCATAGCCAGCACTTAAGTAATCGACCGAATCAATGGCCTCAGGCATGACCACTGAGGTGAGTCCGCCAAAGTGAAACACCAGAGGTACAGAGAGATCATCTAAAAGATAAGAGGTGTCTTGCGGAGCAGAACCCTGAATAATAATATTTGATGAAAATCCGGTGCGTGCGACCCCCGGCAAATTTTGCACCGCCTTGACCGGATCACCATTGGCACCAGGCAATGTCAAAAATTCTTCGCGTTTAAGGCTGCGCACGACGACGTCGTTGCCACGAGCTTTATCAGTAATCGTGGTTTCATAAGATTGATAAGAATTTTTTTCAAGGTAAAATCGAACTTCGATATTGGTTTTAAGAGTTATCGGTTCCTCGAGCTTTTGATATCCAGGCACATTGACGACAATGCTGATTTGACCTTTGCCAACAGAATCAAACACAAATTCGCCTTTGCTATTCGTCACCGTTTTTAATTTTTCTGGAAGAATAAAAACGCTGACTCCTGAGAGACGTTTCTTCGTGCCTTTTTCTTTTAGCACCCCAATGATTTTGAGTAGACTATTTTCTGGCTGTGGCTCGCTCTGAGGCGGACTCGGTGACGACATCACAGACGGCGATGCCGCGGGTGTTGAATCTTGAGCCAAGCTAAATTGCGCTCCAAGGATCGAGATAAAACCTAAAAACAAAATATTTTTAAAACGCATGGTCTCCCGTTATTTCTCTAAAATGAAGCGATAAGTGTATCTGATTCTGACCGCAACATTTTGCGCCTTCACCTTTGCTGGCACAAAATGAAACTTCTGAATCGCAAGACTCGCGGCCTCGTTTAATCCAAACCCAGGACCACTGACGACATTGGCTTGCCTAACCACACCCTCTTGATCAATTAAAATGTCCATGACCACTGGACCTTCAATACTTTTTTCTTTTGCTTCTTTTGGATAGGCCACACGTACTTCATCTTTTAGAATCGGCATCGCCTCCACCAAATAGTCATCGGTGGGAATGGGTAAATCGTGATCGCCATCTGCTAGTTTTTTATCATCAGGAGCGGTCGCCAAAGTGTTACCGGCCTTTTCAGAAACTGAGCTGCCTTCTTCGAGAAGAGCTTTTCGACTGACTCCAAAAACTTTTCGAGCGCTGATTGCCGGCTTTTGAATTTGTTGTTTTGGCGCCGCCAGCTCAAGCGGAACCGGCGCGAGCTTGGGTTGCTCGTAAACCTCAATATTCACGTTATTGCTTTCGCCAAAGTGATAGCTATTGAGACAAAAAAAAGTCGCAATCGCAAAAGCGTGCAACAAAGATGAGATCACCAGTGGATTCTTGGGATGAAGAAAAGAGTCGATCAAAAAATGAGGTCTCGCAGATGCCATCACTTCTTTTCAACTTGGATGGCAAATTTATTAAGTCCGGCACTCTTAATGATGTCAATGACGCGAACCACGTTTCCGTATTCGGTACCTGAATCGGCACTAATGATCGCCTGTGTATCAGGCTGAGTTTTGAGATTTTCAATCACTTGAGCCCGCAGATTTTCTTCAGTGCTGATCACTCCATTGAGCAGAATTTGCCCCTGCTTATTCACTGCAACTCCAATATGGCTCATCGCCTTGCTATCGCTTGCTGCGGTCTTCGGCAGGTGGATATTCAAGATATCTTTTGCGATCAATGGCGCGGTCACCATAAAAATCACCAGCAACACGAGCACCACATCGACAAAAGGCGTCACGTTAATACTGGCTATTAATGAATTGTCATCCGCTGAAGAATCTTGAATCTGCATATCAATTTTGATTTCCGCTCTGATTTTCTCTATGGCCCCCGCCCCGATAAGCCAGATACAAATCCTTGAGTCCTTCTGAACTCATCACCTGACTACGAAGTTGCGATGAAAATGCATTATAGGCAATAACCGCCGGAATGGCGACAAACAGACCCGCAGCGGTCGCATAAAGCGCTTGCGAGATTCCAGACATCACATTGGTGGCGTTTCCTTGGTTGTCAGCAAGGGCTGCAAAGGATCGAATGATTCCAAGAACGGTTCCAAAAAGACCGATAAAAGGCGCATTCGCACCGAGTGTGGCGAGAACAGAGAGGCCTTTCTCTAATTTGATTTTCTCACCTGTTAAATAACTCTTAATGGCGCGGTCGACAAGGCTTGCCTGGACGTCTGCTAAACTCAAAGCCACGCCCAAGGATCCAGCGGTCAGTAGCCCGGGATTTTCTTTTGTCCAAGCTTCTAATTTTTGCCATTGAGAGCTTTTAATGATCTCTTCAACAGAATGCTCGCGCACGGACTCTTTCGTTGCAAAAGCTCGAAATTTTCTTTTTGCGGCAATGATGATGCTCACGGACCAAATTGAGAGTCCAAATAAAATGAGCAGAACCAACTTTTCAGCAACTGCGGTCATGATCAAAACAACTGGCATCGCAGGTTTCCTATCTTGTGTTCAGGTCTCCTATAGAGGGTGATATACTTACGCACGCCGTTATGGGTGTCTTATTTCAATAACAAATGCTAGTTACTATTAGAAACAAATACAAATAAAATAAGCGAGTTGTGCCGCATGCAAAAAAAAATCAATGATTTTGTTCTTGAGATCGCAACTGTCAACGGAAGCGGTAGTCAGTCCGCTAACAATATTTTGTTAAAAAGCCTCTTTAGAATGGGCATACCTGTTGGTGGAAAAAATTTATTTCCCTCCAATATTGCCGGCCTGCCAACTTGGTTTACGATTCGTGCCAATAAAGATGGCTATACCGCTCGCAGAGAAGATGTCGATATCGTTGTGGCAATGAATCCGCAAACCTTACTTGAAGACGTTACAAAGGTAAAACCAGGCGGTGTCTTCATTTACAACAGCGATCTCAAAATCAAAGTCGAAGGACTGCGAACGGATATTAAAAATATCGGCATTGATTTTAAGGAATTGGTCGATCAAGCCACCGACCAAGTGAAAATCAAAAAACTCTTGATCAATATGGTTTACGTCGGAGTTCTCGCCCAGATTCTCAAAATCGATTTAGAAATTTTGCACCAAACAATCAAAGACACCTTCAAAGGCAAAGACAAAGTTTTAGACGTCAATTTTAAAGCTCTTGAAGTGGGTCGAGCTTATGCCGTTGCAAATCTCGGCGACAAGAACACAGAAGACTTTCCTTTTGTCGTCGAAAAGATGAGTGCCAATCAAAACAAAGTTCTCATTGAAGGCAATCTCGCAACGGCCATGGGTATGGTCTTTGGCGGTTGCACTTTTGTTTCGTGGTATCCGATTACACCTTCGAGTTCAGTGGCCGAAAACTTTATTTCTCTGGCCGAGAAATATCGCAAAGATGCCAATGGCAAAAATACCTTTGCGGTGGTGCAAGCCGAAGACGAACTTTCCGCCATCAGCATGGTGATCGGTGCCGGCTGGGCAGGCGCACGTGCAATGACGGCCACAAGCGGACCCGGATTAAGTCTGATGGCCGAAGCTGCGGGATTATTTTATTATGCCGAAGTCCCGGGTGTCATCTGGGATATCCAAAGAGTCGGACCATCAACCGGTCTACCAACGCGAACCATGCAAGCTGATATCACAGCTGCGCACTCGCTGAGCCATGGCGATACCAAACATATTTTACTCTTTCCTGGAACAGCTGAAGAATGTTTTGAATTTGCAGGCACCGCTTTTGATCTCGCCGAGCGCCTACAAACTTTGGTCATTGTCATGAGTGATTTAGATCTCGGAATGAATTACTGGATCACAAATGAATTTCAATATCCCGAAAAAGGCTTTGATCGCGGCAAAGTCTTAAACGCCGATGAACTCAACCAAATGAGTGTTTACCGACGCTATGGCGATCCCGATGGCGATGCCATTAGCTATCGTACCTTGCCTGGAACGGCTTCTGATAAAGCGGCCTTTCTCACGCGCGGATCAGGTCATAACGAAAATGCTCAATATACCGAAAGTTCCCCGCAGTATCTTAAGGTTCTTGAACGTATTGCTCGTAAATACGACACCGCCCGTGAGTGGGTGCCCAAACCCATTGTCGACTTCAATGCAAAACATAAAGTCGGGATCATCGCATTTGGCTCAAGCGATGCCCCGATGACTGAGGCCAGAGATCTCCTCATAAGCCAAAACATTGGAACAAATTATTTGCGCTTAAGAGCTGTGCCCTTTACCAAAGAAGTTGAAGATTTCATTAGTAAACATGAGCGTATTTATGTAGTCGAACAAAATCGCGACGGCCAAGTCTTAGATCTCCTGCGTGCCGAATTTTTTGAACACTCACTGAAATTAAGAAGCGTGCGCCACTATGATGGATTACCGATTCATGCTATAAGCATAGTTAAACAAATCACCGAGCAAGAAAAAAATGGCCCAACTTGGGCAAAGAAAAAGTCACGAGCTGCACAGGAGATTTCATTATGAATAGCATAAACAGTGATGGCGCCGCCGCAGTAGCCTTAAAAAATCGTATTGGCCTCGAACGTAACGAATACACCGGCAGCAAATCGACTCTCTGCACGGGCTGCGGTCACGATTCAATCACCAACCATATTATCTCGGCTTTTTATCAAAGTGGTATTCATCCTTATGACGTTGCTAAGATGTCTGGTATTGGCTGCTCAAGTAAGACTCCCGCTTACTGGCTGTCGAAGTCTTCTGGGTTTAATTCCATACATGGTCGCATGGCACCGGTTGCAACAGGGGCTAAAGTCGCCAATCAAAAACTCGTGATGCTCGGAGTGAGCGGCGATGGCGACACCGCAAGTATAGGTTTAGGCGGCTTTGTTCACATGATTCGCAGAAATGTCCCAATGACTTATCTCGTCGCCAACAATGGAGTCTATGGACTGACCAAAGGACAATTTTCTGCAACCGCAGATTTCGAGGCGACTCAAAAAAATGGCGCCAAAAATCCCTTCAGTAGCATCGACCTCTGCGCCTTGGCGATCGAACTTGGTTGCACCTTTGTAGCGCGCTCTTTTTCTGGAGATGCCAAGCAACTCGTCCCTTTGATTCAGGCTGCTTTCAAACATAATGGCATGGCTTTTATCGACGTGGTTTCTCCGTGTGTGACCTTTGCAAATCACGAGGGTGCGACCAAATCATTTTCGGCGGTGAGAGAGAACAATGTGCAATTGCAAGAATTGGGATTCATCCACGCCCAAGATGAAAAATTAGTCGACTACGCCGAAGGAGCCACCGAGGTCGTCGAAATGCAAGACGGATCGAGGCTCACTTTACGCAAATTAGACTCGCGGACTCACGATCTGCGTGACGGCACGAATGCACTCGGTGTTTTGCGTGCGTCGCGTGCCGAGGGCGAAATTCTCACTGGTCTTTTTTATTTTGATAACAAGAGCAAAAATTTTATCGACACCTTAAATCTCTGCGAAAAGCCTTTGCCCTTTTTGAACGAAAAAGACACGCGTCCCTCACGTGAGGTGCTGCTAAAGCTCATGAATGAAAATCGCTAGCGCTCATGAGTGAAAATCGCTAGCGATACGAGGCAACAAGGGCCTCATGAATTGCGCGGTCTCTCGTTGCCGCGTCGGCAGCGCACCGCACCTCGAGAGAATCGATCTCGACCATTCGGCCAATTTTCAACCCAATTCCTTCGTCGTGCAATGACTTAAAAATTCAAAACGCGTATCGGATTTACGCTTAAAGTCCCCGCGAAGGTCGCTGGTGACCGTTGTGCTCTTAGAATCCTGCACTCCTCGAGAAATCACACAATAATGTTTGGCATTCACATGCACGGCGACATGCTCAGTATCTAAAACCTCAACCAAACAATCGGCAATCTGCTTAGTGAGACGCTCCTGAACTTGCGGCCGGCGCGAAAAAAAGTCAGCGATACGATTAATTTTTGATAGGCCTATCACTTTATTCGAAGGGATATAAGCAATCGTTGCCTTGCCATCAATGGTCACAAAATGATGCTCGCAAGTCGAAATCACTTTGACATCGCGAACGACGATCATTTGATCGTACTTCATTTCATTTTCAATCACCGTAATTTTCGGAAAATTTTCATTCTTGAGTCCCCTAAAAAGCTCCTTCACATACATCTTTGCGATGCGCTTAGGGCTTTCTTTCAAAGAATCATTGGTCAAATCAAGACCAAGAGTACTTAATATTTCTTTGAAATGGCCAGAAATTTTCTCAATCTTCTGCTCATCAGTTAAGGCGTTTTCAATAAGCGGCGTGGGTGTTACAAGCTTGAGTAATTCGTCGGTCGAAATTTTTTCTTTAGACACACTATCCCCTGACTAAACACGGTCTTTGTCATATATTGTGTTGCGACTATTGCAAGCAAAAGTCTTTATCTTATCCTTTGGGGGGACGCAATGCTAAACGAGGCAAAAACCGGCCAAAAAGCGAGCTCAAGTACCCGCCCCGATGATAAGGCGGTTGCCGCTACTCCGATCAAACTTGAGATCGCAGGATACCAAGTAAAAGCCATCCACAGCGGTGTTTTTGGGCTCGACGGCGGAGCCATGTTTGGCACAGTTCCGAAGGTCTTATGGGAGAAAACCAATCCAGCCGACGATCATAATCGCATCGAGATGCAAACCAGGCTTTTGCTGTTGATTTCAAAAGACAAAAAAATTCTCGTGGATACTGGAATGGGTACCGATTTTATTCAAAAACACGGTGAGAAATTGGGCTCAAAATTCGCCGAACTTTACGGCGTCAGAGGTGAAACGCAAATTTTTAATGAGCTCGCCCGCTTCGGCTTAAAATCTTCAGACATCACCGACGTTGTTCTGACCCATCTGCATTTTGATCATGCAGGTGGCGCAACCCGTTACGATGGACACTCATTAGTCCCCAGTTTTGAGAATGCAAAGTATTATTTACAAAGTGCAAATTTTGAAACAGCCACAAATCCAAATATCCGCGAGAAAGCCAGCTATTTGAGTCCAAACTGGCAAGCGCTTATTGACCACAAAAAGCTCATTCTCTTAGATGGTGATCAAGAAAATATTCTCCCCGGAATTTCTGTTCAAGTTGTCAACGGACATACCAAAGGGCAACAAATTGTCTGGGTCAGAGATCAAGTAAACTCGCTGGTCTATTGCGCAGACCTCATCCCGATGAGCACGCATGTGAGACTCGCTTGGGTGATGGGCTATGATTTGAGGCCACTGGATCTGATCGACGAAAAAAGAGAAATTTTGTCCGAAGTGGCCGCAAAAGGCGGCATGGTATATTTCGAGCACGATCCCTACGTCGATGCTGCCAAAGTCCAAGTCTTAAAAGATGACTTTCAAGTTTCAGAGAAATTTTTACTTCAGTAAGCTGCTGCAATATCAATAAAAATGCGACCGCGACCGCCTAAATGCAGTTTGCCGGCCTTGTCGTTCA
>Ga0207070_1214_pt1 | contig 13531 bp, 18 predicted proteins | sample Alteio_BWMinHeat_92_FD_153591 | JGI IMG/M metagenome (GOLD analysis project Ga0207070, IMG submission 153591) | Enriched cells from forest soil in Barre Woods Harvard Forest LTER site, Petersham, Massachusetts, United States -... | ecosystem: Environmental > Terrestrial > Soil > Temperate forest >...
TGTCCTCTGCCCTCCGTGCTGCGTGATTAACAAAGCATGGTGCACGATCCGTCAGAATAGCAGGTTGTTCCGTTCGCGCAAGATCCGCCGCCGTTACAACAAGTGGACGGAACACACAGGTAGGCGACGCTGCAGCTAGGGTCGGCGGAACAGGAAGTCCTGCCAGCGCTGTCTACCCTCAAATAGGGAAAGGCGCCTCTGCAGCAACCTCCGTTCAGGGTACAACTGACAACCGTGGGCGGAGGCGGAGGAGGTTTTCCTTTTCCTGCCGCCAGGCCACCGACGAGGAAGGCAGCCAGAGCTAACCCTCCGCGCCCCATCGAGACAAAAAATCGGCGCCGCGACAGATTCGTCGCGACACGCTCCGCCAAACTGCTGACGTTGTCAATCATGGCTAAGCTCCTTTGCTGGTGAAATGGAACGGGAATCTTGTGAGTCAGTGTTATCGGCTCCGTTGACGTCCGCCAGGATGTGATCGGCCTTAGGCCCATCGCGACGGGGATTCAGCACAAAACCGATGTGTTGATTGTTGTTGGCTAGTCCCCTCGACGCGATCACTCCCCTTTCATTGATCAGGAAAGCGAACGGCGTCGCGAAGACCTCATAACGCTTGGAGACAGTGAAGGCTTCCTGCACGCCGACCGGAAAGCGGATGTGCGCTTCCGCTACCCACTTGCGCGTGGCCTCAAGGTCGCCTTTATTGATGGCGAGAACTTCGACCTTGCCGCTGTCGTGCAGGCGATTGAGCTCGGGGACGATTTGCTGACAGGGCCCGCAGCCAGCTTGGGTGAAGACCAGCAAGACCCTGCGGCCGGCGTAGTTTTGCAGGGAAACGTCTCCGCCGCTCGCGCCGGGCAGTGTGAAGTCGGGAGCTGTCTTACCGACGCGAATGCCGCCTCGGCCCATGCGACCGGGCGTGGTCGCCTCTAGCTGCTCCACCCGCCAGCGCAAGAGATCCACCGCCCGCAAGGCACCGAGCAGGAGGAAGCCTAAGAAAAGGACCGCCAGCCACAACAGGAGTGAGGAGAGGAGCACTAGTATTTCCATGATGTCCGAATCGTTTCTTTTTGCCCAAACAAAAGGCCACTTGACTTTGGATTTTATACCCAGATAATTTCGACGAAAGCCCAGCAAATCCGAGCGGATGTCAGAGTTCGGCCAAGGGAGTTTCGTTTCTCACTGAACTGTCTTAGTCCGGAATCCACGCACATGTCGCCAGGATCAACACTTCTTTTGTCGTTCACAAAGTACGCCAACGGTCGGGTAAGTCTCAACCGGACAAGATTTACCTTCAAGGAAACTATGGACCCAATTGAGATTCGACGGGGTTTGTACGGCAAGACATTCAAGTGGACTGCTGGTCTAAAGGCGTTGTCAATTTTGCTGCTGCGGACCGTTGCGCAAGAGATTCTAAAGTCCTCGGTCCCCCCGGAGGGGAGCGCAAGTCAATCGGCATACATTCTTCAAGGTCGCCGACGGTCCCCGGCTGCATCGCTCAACGACGCCCTGACCAAAAATCACGCCTGGATATTCGATATGTTCGGGGGTACATCTCCCAATATGCCCATGCTTAAGGAGCTGGTCAGGCGTAGGAATCCGGACTTTCACACCGACGAAGCTGCTCCCGTGGAGCTTTGGCTCAACACTGAAGTGTTCCCCGCCGACCGGATTAAGATTACGCTAAACGGAAAGCCTGTTCGTGACCCCGAGACCCTCGAGCAATTGGCCGATGACCTCGCTAGTCAATGGCCGGCCAAGGCTTTTGGGGCGGCGTCTGGTGGCGAACACCTGGACATACACGCAAAGGTGAAAGGGATGTATCTCGGCAGTACCAGCGCTCGGGTGGTGGACCTTCTTGAAGGCATCCACGATCTAATGGACGCGGATGTGGATTGGGAAGTTGTCGGCCCGTCCGATTGTCCGTTCTTGGGACGTTGGCGTGGAAAGGACCGAGTGCTGGAAGTCGCGAAGAGCAACTTTGCCCGAATCCGAGAGTATCGCCCGAAGGTCCATACGGTCCTTCATCAAGCCAACTCTACGTTCGTTCTTAATGATGATGAGGGCATATGGGAGCCGACTGGACAGCGTTTTGTCGGTCGCGGAACGCAGTCGTTTACTTTCCGAGATGGCAAAATCGTCCACATGTACCAGGTGTGTAGTGAATTCTTTTTCGACGATAATGGTTGTCCCTAAAGCTCTCAAAAAATCGTCTCCGTGGCAGCGGCCAAAGCCGGCGTGCAATTGAGTGTCTCATTCTAGGAAATTACCGACCGGAAACGGAACCGAGGAGTTGTTGCTGTGTACCGCTGCCGAATTGAAAGGTTGAAAGAATCAGATTCCCTTGAGGTCGCTCCAGTCCATTGTGGCGCTGGCCGATCAGCTCTATGCGAACGGGAATGCCAATTACATTTAGCATAAGAGTCTTCAGAATCCGGTGCGCGTCAAACCTTGAATTGCTCTCGGAAGGAAATCTCGGGAGGAATTGCCGAATAATGATGGACGGTGGGGAGGTGAGGCCTAATCGGACTTCCCGGAAATATCCCAAACGAGTGCCGTGGAATCCGTACCTCCGGAAACCAGCCATCTGCCTTCGGGAGAAAAGGCAATGGAGCAAACTGATGCATGGCCTTTGAATAGACGCTGTTCCTTGCCTGTAGCCACCTCCCACAAATGGACAGTAGCATTATAGGTTCCCGTGGCCAACGTTTTGCAGTCGGGAGAAAAGGCGACGGAAGACATCGTCCCATCCCGCTCCAGGAAGGAGCTGATCTCTTGAGCGGTCGCTACATCCCATAGGCGAGCCGTCAAGTCCTGACCCGCCGACGCAAGCATTTTGCCGTCGGAAGAAAAGGCGACCGACGTAACCCCGTTTTGATGGCCCTTAAACTTGCGGACCTCCTTCCCCGTGGCCAAATCACAGAAACGAATCGTCTGGTCCCGGCTGCCCGACGCCAGCGTCTTGCCGTCGGGAGAAAAGGCGATTGCGTCGACTTGGCCTTGATGTCCGACGAGCTCCCTGGGCCCTTTGCCGCTCTTCACCTCCCAAAGGCAGACGGAATTGTCATTCCAATGGCCCGAAGCCAAGGTTTTGCCGTCCGGAGAAAAGGCAAGACAGGTGCAGCCGCGCGAAACCCTTCGGATGGAATGATCAAGTGGCGGCCGAAGGAAAGTCCCGACTTCTTTCTCCGTTGCGATGTCCCAAACCCTCACCTTACCGTCATACATAGCGCCGGTGGCAACCAGCTTGCCGTCAGGAGAAAAAGCCACGGCGTGAAGCGGTCCCAGCCGCGGCATACGCAAGCGCTGAGGTTTGCCCGTAGTCGGCTCCCACAGTCGCACCGTCCCGTCCTCGCTGGCCGTGGCGACCGATTTCCCGTCGGGAGATACAGCCACAGACCACACCCGGTGTTGATGTCCTTCCTTGCGGTTGATCTCCTTTCCCGTGGCTACGTCCCAAAGACGGATGGTAGGGTGATGGTGCGCGGAGGCAAGCGTCTTGCCGTCCGGGGAGAAAACGACGGCCCAAGCGTATGGCAGGTTTTCACCCCAAAGGCGGAGCGCCTTGCCGCTGGCCACGTCCCAGAGGCGAATCTTATCGCCAGCGGAGGCGAGAGTCCGGCCGTCGGGAGAAAAAGCAACACAGCCGAGCGCGGTTTCCGACTCGTCTAGTTGCCGGCGTTCTTTGCCGGAATCCACATCCCAGAGGCGAATCTTTTTCTCATAGCTCTCCGAAGCCAGAGTTCGACCGTCGGGGGAAAGTGATAAGGAAACCACGCGGTCCTGGCCGTCGCCAAGACGCCGAACCTCCTTGCCCGTGTTTATCTGCCAGTAACGGATCGTCCCGTCTTCGCCACCCGAATAAAGAGTGTCGCCTTGGGGAGAAAAAGCGATCGAGCGTACCGTGCCGTGATGTCCTTGGAGCCGCCGAAGAAGCTGCCCGTTGGAGACGTCCCAGAGGTGAATGGCCCCCAGGCCGTCCGACGAAGCGAGGACTTTGCCGTCCGGGGAAAACAGGACTGACATCACTCCGGAAACCACAGGATCCTGACGCATCGATAATATGAAAAGTTGATTGCCGGTACTCGTCTCCCACAGGTGAACAAAGTCGACACAATCTCCCGTAGCTAGGCGCGTGCCGTCAGGAGAAAAGGCAATCGAGCGAGTGCAGGAGTTTGCTTCAAAGCTGCGAAGCTCCTTTCCCGATGGGATTTCCCAAAGTCTGATTTTCATGGGAGCACCGTCGTCCCCCGCGGCCAAGGTCTTTCCATCTGGGGAAAAGGCCGCACAGTCCACATCATCTTGATGCCGCATTCGCACCGTGCCTAACCGGGCAACGGCGCCGGGCGGCAAGGGGTCGCCATGGAAGTCGGAACGGGCCGGCTTTTTTTCTTCTGAAGCTGTTTTGATTTCTTTCTCCGGAGAGTCATCATTGGCCGCCTGGGTCCAATTAATGGGCAAAATGCTCACGAGAATAATCGTTCCACAAAGGAAAGACATTAGATTGTCCCCTTGCCTTGCGAGATGCCAAATCGGTGAAAGCTAATTGGAGGGTAACCGGAAGAATCCACCTGGTCCAGAGATTTGGTCCGGCCTTGCCCTAGTCATATGGCCGCTCGACTGTGACCCTATGCCAACGGTAATAACCATTTCGTTTACCATCGGTCCTAGCCAGCCTGCAACCCAACTAGCCCACGTTCAAAATTGAAGCGTCTTTCAGTCGACCAAGGCGACAAACAAGTGTCGCCCTTCGGAGATGGTTCTTGGCCTGGCGCCGGGCCTTATTAGTGCTCCCCTTCATGAGGACATTGCAGGTCGAGAATGCCGCGAAGGAGAGCGTTCAGAGGAGCAGCGTTGCCTTCTTTGTCGGGGCCGAATTTCGCGGCGAGCTTAACGGCTTGCTCCGCCCATTTGGCAACCTGGCTGGAACCGGAAATGCAAAGGTCGTCCTTGCTGGGTTTGCCGTCGTAGCCCCAGGAAGTAAGCGTGTAGGACGCTAGAATTCCTTTGCCTTTAACCCGAAAGTGCAGGGGCCGGCCGAAGCCGTCTTGGACATATCCATCATTGGCCGCCTCCGGTGGTTGCATGTCGAGGACCTTGAACGTGAGTCTTCCTTCCGCGTCGGGGGTGGGAAAGCGCCCGATTTTCTTGTGGAATTTCTCGATTTGTTGCTGAGTCTCGGCGAGAATGCGAACGGTTCGTGTTTCGCGCGGAACAATCACTAGGGCGATGATCCCCCCCAATAGCAGGCATCCCAGCAGCATGCCCACCGGAATTCCCCAAAAGACCGGATGGTGCCGCCGGCCCAGGAAGCGGTAATAGGGATGGAGAATACGCACACCGATTTCAGTCGCGCCATAGCCGATCACAGCCCCTCCGGATGCATCACCAGCCAAAACGGCGCCGAGGAGAGCAAGGACTAACCCGATCGCCAAACCGCCGCCGATTATTACAAAGGGCAAAAAGGCCGTGACGGCCAGGGTTAGAAGAATCCAGTGAAGCAACTGCCGGACGTCGGTGAACCAACCGACAATCATCACGAGCACGGCGGTGCTAACCGCGGCCAGGACAAGCCGGTGGATCGTTTGCCGGGGAAGAGTGGCTGTGGTCATGGAAGAACCAGTCCCCACCAAACTTACCTCTTCGGGCCGGCCAAGGCAATCGGCTGAGTGCCATGCTTACGCGGTCCCGCCAGGAGCGTAGTTGTCCCCTGATGTTTGGCGGCCGCGAAAGCATGGCACGCGGGGTGTCGTTGGATGGCAAGTCCTATGATGACGGTAATGCCAGTTTTGTTTGGCATCGTCGAATGGATGCTCGTAACTCGCTCAAAGTCCTTTCGGGCTTTCCTCAATCCGTTGGCAAACCTTCACCATTGCAACCCTCGCCTTCTCCAGGCCATGAATGGCTTGGTCGATACCTTCCAGGTATTCCAGTCGGTCCACGTAGAGTACCGGTGCGTTGGAATCCTTCCACAAACTCAATTCCTTGGATAGCCCGGCTACCAGGACTTCCAGCCGACGGATGCGGGAACGAAGATCGGTCAGATTCATCAGCTGGGCTCCTCTCGGTTTGGAGCCAAGATTCTATCCGCCGCAGGCCAGGAAATGGTAGGACAGCAGTCCGCCAATCCGCGCGCGGTTAACCAGGGTTGGAAGAGAGTACGGTAATGCCTCTTGGAGAGCGTCTGTTTCTTCCAACCTTCCGCCGTCGGTCGTTTGCAGAAGGAATACCGAGCCGGGTCCGCATGATGCGGACGCCGTTGACCGGCCTGCCAACCCTTCTGGCCACTATTTCGTCGGTTAGCTTTCCGAGCAGCGCCTTCTCTTTCTTGGTCCACCATCGGCCATGATATCCCGGCTTTAGGTAACGCACCAATTTCAACTTGATTGCTCGCCGGCGCCGTAGTTCAACTTGTTCTGTGGATAATGGCTTGTCGCGGAGCACTGCTGCCCCAGTCTCCGATAATGCTTGATGGAGTCGTCGGGATCCTTCAGTACCCCATTGACTGATGCCAAACGCTTTTCGCCAACTCCACACCGTGTATGTGCCGACGCCAAACCAGTACTTAATCGCTTCGGCTGACTCTGTGCGAATTGCCCTTAGCAATTCATCGTCCACCAGCACTGCCGGCCGACCCCGCCTGTGGTGAAGCGCTCTGCAGCGTGGCCAGGAAATGCGAGCACCGGTCCAGGATGTGATTACTACGTCGCAATCACGGTAAAGACAGAAAGCCCGGTCCTTGCGCCGGAGTCGAGGTGGCTCATAAGGGCCGAAAAGAAGCTTTAAGCGCTCCCGGTTATTCATGGATTCTTCCGACTCTGCGAGCGCTGCAATTCATCCACCGCGTACCATCGCTGTTGCCACAATCATGGCGATCAGCACTCCGTAGCCGAGTCCGGCTAGAGCCAAGGCTAATAGAATTCGCAAGACTAGCGACAATTCTTCCACTTGGACCAAAGCATAGCACCCCGCGGCCAGTCCAAATCCGAGGGCGCCGGGTATTGCTCCTCCCAGCGTTATTACTGGGATGCCTATGGGCAAGATCACGGGGATCAACAAATACCATTCCATCTTGTAGCCGGCCGGATCTAGTCGCTTCTTGGATTTCAGGTACTTTGCCAAATCCTTGGCCAGACGCTTTTGGTAGATGAGAAATTGGCTGACTCGAATCTCGACTTGCCGCTCATCGAGAGTGACCGTCAGTCGATTTCCCCCTGGGTACCTGGCAGGCGTGCCGATCGGAATCAGGACGGGTTTTTCTTTTTTCTTCGATAGTTTTAGACCTTTGCTCGTCACGGTAGCCTGATAGGTTCCGTCGAGAACTTTGTCCGGATCGTTCTTGATGACAGCTTTGAATTCAAGGGGCTTAGGAGATGGACTTTCCTGATCATCTGGTTCTTCATCAGATTCCAGAACGATCCTGTGGCCGCAGCTCGGGCACTTGACCGACCTGCCGAGCGCATCATCCGAGATCCTCAACTTTTTGCCGCATTCCTCGCAAGTGATAACCTGCGACACAATGACCCCCTTTCACGCTAATCGTCTTGGGGCGCAGTGTCCGAATTACAAATTGGGGTCCAGCGACTGTTAACTTCAGGAGTAGTGTAGACCCCGTAGATTCGCTCGCGGCCATCATCGCAGATATATTGCCCAGCCGAGTCCTCAAATATGACTCGGCAGACTCCATCGACGAAAAGGCGGTAACCAATGATCGGGTCGGGCCAAACCATTTTTCCGTCGTTCATTTCGTCCTTGCCATCGTCTGTTCAAGAGTAACGGCGAATGACAATCGCAACGAATATCGGGAGCCAAGCCGCTATACCGATTCCACCTACAATGATGCACCAGTTAGCCCGTTTCGTACCCACTAACTGGCCGCCCGATGCTTTGATGATGCTTTTGGCACGCAGGCCACAAAGCAATGCGTACAAAGAACCGATACCCATCATCCAGACAATGGAACAAATAATGCCGAACTGAAGCATCGAATCTACCCGGTACTGCCTCAGTCGAGTGTCTGTCATCTTAAATCTTCGGCGGGCGTCGGAGGAGTTCCTGTCTTCTTTGGCGTAGTGGCCGGGAAAAGCGTAATTGTTAAGCGAGCGGATTGCAAGGAAAATGCAACTCCACGCTTGGGACTCAAGAATGCGATCTGAACAGCGTTTGGTGTTTTGGGTACTCGTTGGCGCGATACTGTTTTGGGGTGCGCTCTGGGTATGGAATCCCAAGCCCCTTAAGCCAATGACACTTCACCGTGAAGAAAACAAAAGCGGCTGGAAGTGAGCAAGATGCGCCGCTCGCCCTGAATTATCTTCGCAGATCCTCTTCCTCCCGGTGCACCGTGGCAGCGGCAACATCGTCTCTCATTCCCTTAAAACTGGGATGGCGCATGTTGCCGTCCTCTGTCCAGCATGTAAAGGAAATCTCGCACACCAATTCTGGCCTCACCCAATGCGCTGCGGCGTTCGGTTGCGGGCGTTGCGGGAATGGGCAAGCCTTCTGAATCAGCGGCTCCAGTCTTTCACGCACCTCTGCGAGGGTGCGCTCATTAAATCCGGTCCCTGTGTGCCCGATGTAAACGAGGTCTTTCCCCTGGTAGACGCCAAGCAGCAGCGCCCCGAGTCGTCGTCGGCTGCCGCGCTCGATGGTGAAGCCGCCGATGACGGCCTGCTGGCGTTGCTGAGCCTTGATCTTGAGCCAGGCTTTGGTGCGCTGCCCCGACACGTACTGGCTTTTCGCTAGCTTGGCGACAATCCCTTCCACCTGGCGCTTCACCACGGCGTCAAAGAGAGCGGTGCCGTGCTCGGCAATGTGCTCGCTCACTCTGACGTTCGGCAGGTTCTTGATGGTGCTTGTGAGCAGCGCTTTGCGACGCAGATGCGGCAGGGTGCGGAGGTCGTATCCGTCTAGGTGCAGCAGATCAAAGACGTAGTAGACGAGAACGCCTTTTCGGGGCCCGCGGTAGTTCTGTAAGAACTGGAATTGTGCCCTACCTTGCTCGTCGAGGATGACGATCTCCCCGTCGAGGACCGCGTCATGCCCGAGCCGGGTCAGCGCGTCGGCGATGGAAGGAAACCTTTCCTTCAGGGAGAGACGATTGCGAGAGTAAAGGCGGACGGACCCGCGCTGGACTTCCGCAATGGCTCGATAGCCATCCCACTTGATTTCAAAAATCCAGTCGGGATGATTGAACGCCTTTTCCGCTCGAACGGCCAACATGGGCATGATGTTACTGGGCATCGCCGCAAGCGGCGCACCGGCGAGGTTCACTTTTTTCTCGGCAGCCTTCCCCTCTGGTTTAGGCGTTGCCGATCCGGGCCGTTTGGAACGATGGGCTGTTACGCTCACGTGAATGATTCCACCCAAACCAAAGAGACACGAGTTCGTGCGCGGCGGTCCCAGAATACCACTGGACGCTCAAAGCTTCCTAGCGACTCCGGCAACCTTTTATCATAGCGAGAGAACAGGGCTTACAGTGAGCGTGCGCTTCCTCGACGTGGGCGTGCGGCGAGATGGTATGAGCGACTCCAAAAATACAGATTCTTAGATCAAATCTGATTTTCCGGACGCAAGCAAAGGTGACGGAGAGACCAGGTCCTTCATTTCTTCCTCGCTTAGCTCACGGTCGAATTTACAGCCTGCCATCCATGTTCCTGCGGGGGTCGCGTAAGCGTAAACCAGACGCGCCTCCATGACCGTGTGTAACTTGAGTCTCACTCGCTCCCCTGCAACTATCGGATGATTCACCTCCAAGCGAGCACCAGTTTGGGAGACATCTAGAATTCGAATGGTACCTTTGGCGTTTGTTCCAGTAATCGAAGCCCACTGAGTTTCTACGTTTGTGAGCTTCCGGACTTGACTACGACGTTCTAAAGGCATGATGGGCCTCTTCTTAAAGGGCACCGGGAATTCATCAGAAGCATAGTTCCTGATTTTGCCTTTCGGAAGATTGCTCAAACGTTCACGCTGGCGGACCTTTTTGGGCCGCGGGAGGGAGTTTCGCAAGAACTCCTAGCACGTCTTTTTATGCCCCGCTCCTCCAGGAAACCGCAATCCCGCCGAAAGTCGAGTAACCTTTTTCCTTTTGTAGAGAAGGCCCGGCTACATGACTGCCGGACCTTCTTGACTTCCTTCAGCTGTGAGCTACGTTTTCTCACACCTTTTTCCGGGCTCGGCGGTCAGCGGGATCAGCCGAGCTTTTTTTGTTTCTTAACAAAGTTGAAACGGGATTAAGAGAAAATGGTGGCAAAAAAGTATCATCTCCAATGGCAACCCGGGGAAGAGCCCCAGGGGGCAAACTTCACAGACTTTGATTCGGAAAAAGAAGTGATCGATTATGTTCAGAGATTTCTACCCAAAGCCCATTATGCAGGCCCGTGGCTCCCAAGTTTCGGAACGACTGACCAATACAAGCGCATCTTTAATCCAAAGAACGGGATTGATGAAGAGGTCGGTAAAGTCATCGAGCTTGCTGACGTAGCCCAGCAACTTCCCGACACTACGCTTTGTCCACCCCCAAAAAACCCCAAGATATGAGCCAAGATCGTCGACCCATGTTTCATTCGAAGAGTCCTCTCGGCGGAGCTGACGTAGTGGCGCTAATTTCCACCGGCGCTAGCAATTCAGGGCAATTGTTTTCAACCTTGTTGACCATCGTGCTTACCGGGTAAGTTTTCATCTGTTCGGCCGGCAGCGGGACCAGCAACTCTTGCAGTCTTCCGCTATCCTTCATGTCAGGATCAAGCCACTTTTCGTAACTCTTCGGCTCCAGGATCACCGGCATACGGTCATGGATTGGTCTGACGATGTCGTTCGCGTCGGTGGTAATCAGAGCGCAGGATTCAATCGGTCCCATGAAAGGGTCTTCCCAGAGTTCCCATAGTCCAGCAAAGGCAAACGGAGATTCGTCCTTCATTCCAATAAAGTAGGGCTGTTTCTTGCCGTTGGTCTTTTGCCATTCGTAGAAACCGTCGGCCACCATCAGGCAGCGACGGCGCCGGAATGCCTCTCGAAATGCCGGTTTCTCGGCTACCGTATCGGCTCGGGCATTGATCATGCGGCTGCCGATCGCGGGATCTTTGGCCCAGGCGGGGATCAGACCCCACTTGAACATTACCATTTCCCGCTTCTTTTCTTCGGTTTTCAGCCGGACCACCGGCACTTGCTGCGTCGGCGCGACGTTGTAGTTCGGAACAATCTCGGGCACGTTAAGCACATCGAACATGGAAGCGTATTCACGAACCTTGGCTTTGATAATCTTTCGGCCGCACATGGCTTGGTTCTCGGAATTCTTTGATCTGTGACCAGCCAATGTTACCACGCCTTTTCAATTCGTCACTAGGATTCTGTCTCCAGCTGGCGTTTCGAACCTTGAACCGTCGAGATGACTTGCTTAGAATGCTGCGTCCCCCGAGCCAACCCATCACCGAAGGAAGGATTCCTATGAAAAAGCTTTGGCTCTTGCAGCCTCTGGAAGGCAGCTCTGCCCCGTGGCTCTCTTTTCACAACTGTATGTTCGGATTTGTCGTTCGGGCACGGCATGAAGATGAGGCTCGAACACAGGCCGCCAAACAGGCCGGGGACGAAGGGCCGGATGCGTGGCTTTCTCCGCGTCTCTCCAGCTGCGTCGAATTAAAGGCTGATGGACCTTCGGAGGTCATTCTCGCGGCCTACAACCGCGCCAGCTGATGAGCCACTAGTAAGCGTTCACGCCCTTCGTCAGGCGGCGTCACACGGATCGAGCGTTCCGGACGGCTGTCGATGACTTCGTCCACCTGATCCGGCGGCACCAGCGGCGACTTGTGTCGGTCGCGCGTCGGCTATCCGCTGTGCTTCCGCCCGACGGCCCCGGTGGCCTGCACTTGTCTGCGGCGGATCGCTTGACGGCGACTTCGTTCGTCGCCCACAGAAATCCTAGTGCCACCATGGAGCAGATGTCGCCCGCCCAAGCTGCCATCACTTCGCCGGTGGAGCGCTTGGACTCCGGCTGGCCTCCCGCCCGATCAGCCGACGCAGGGCGTCGCCCAGCAAGCTCTGGTCGGGGCCGACCACGTCGGAGACGTATGTCTCTCGCAGCCGGCCATCCGCGTCGACTCGCGTGGCCAATAACCCCGAACGGCTGACCCATACGAGTTCCTCGCCCGCCTCATCCGGGAAGAACCGGACGGTGATGGGTCCGGGGCGGATCTCGGCCGATTGGCGCTTGCCGTGCCGGCTCACCCACACGACCACGGGGTCGAGGCACTCGTTCCTCGGCGGGCCGAGCACCCGAAGCATTTCCGCCCGCGTCATCCCCTCCCGGACCGCCCCGAAGTGCTCCCGGTCAATCGTGGTGCGGCCTGCGAACAGGAGGAAGGCCAACAGTCCCCCCAGAGCCAGGAACCCAAGGCCCGCGGCCATCAACAATTGCTTCTTCATCGCACACCTCCAACCGAGTAATTCGACGCCCACGCCCGCCCATTTGGCCCCCGGGTCACTGCACTACGACGGCGTCCGCGCCACGATGTCCGCAATCCAGCGGCAACCAAACTATCATGCTCCGATTCTACCAGCCCGGCAAAGCCCTCAAGGCAGGGCGTGTACAGGCACAGCCACTAGACCTACCAAGCTGCTAGCCACGGGTCCTGTCGGGGTAGAATCCTCCCGCAAACAGAGGAGGCATCCCCCATGAATGCGGAAGACCTTCGCGCTCGACAGCGTCGATTAGTAGAGCTGGTAGCGGGTTTGAGTCAAGAAGAATCCCTCTGGCAAAAATGCAGCGCGCCCGTTTTGGCGGTCGAGCGTCAGGAGTACATGGACGCGATCCACAATGCGATTCACTCTCTTGAGTCCGCAAGAATAGCTCTGGTGAAGTTGCCCAACGGTGGAACAAAGAATCGGCGGGCAAGACTGCGGCGCTTGGATAACCAACCCTTCGCAGATGAACCCTGCTTTTTCCTTGCAATCTCCACTCGACAGTTGGATAATCCGGCGAACCCATTTTGGTACCGCGGAATCCGGCCAGGGTCGGATGCAACCTCCCACCGGATTTGGCGGTTTGTTTTCCGGCAAGAGTCCGGATTTCAATGTGCCCAGGCTGTGAGGCTGTCACACGGCTCTGAGATGCGAACTTCAAGGAGGTTTCGATGATGAGAACGGCTAAAAGGTGTTTGTTCACGATTCTATCTGCGGGGTTGGCGCTGTTGCTCAGCACCCAAACCGCTCATGCCCAACGACGTGGCGCGCTGGTCCAGCAACAGTACGGACAACAGGGGCGGACGTACGGCTTCGGGCAATACGGCTTTCAGTGGCAATTCTCCGCCAGCTATTTCCAGCCCCAGCTGTACAACCAGTCCTACAATCGACCGTACATCAATCAGCCGAGTTTGTATGCATTGCAGCAGCAGCATTACGCCCTGAACGCCTTACCTCAGTATGTGTTCGAGGCCCAGCTTACCGGGACGGACCCCGATGAGGCCTTGCAAGCAGCCCTGCTTGCGATCCAGCTCAATCAGTTAAACGCCGCTCGGCTGCAAAACGCCCAGCGGCAAGTTGG
>Ga0207070_1208_pt1 | contig 13503 bp, 12 predicted proteins | sample Alteio_BWMinHeat_92_FD_153591 | JGI IMG/M metagenome (GOLD analysis project Ga0207070, IMG submission 153591) | Enriched cells from forest soil in Barre Woods Harvard Forest LTER site, Petersham, Massachusetts, United States -... | ecosystem: Environmental > Terrestrial > Soil > Temperate forest >...
AAATCACCTGAGGCCGGTAACGATCGGGATCGACAAATATCGACACCAGCGCACCTGCAACCGCAATAAGAACCAGGATGCTAAGCAATAGAACGACTGCGGTTCGACGGCGAATGGCCATAAGGTGAAAGCTCACAGCGTCACGGGACGCCATGGGAATGACACTATTATGCAATTAGGAGTTGTCTTGGCATGGCCTCCGTTGGAGTTTACAAAGGCGGCTGTCGGCATTCGGCGATCGGCACTCGGCTAAAGCAGGATGCAGCCTCGAAGCCACGTGGCTTCCGAAGCTAGCAGCCAAGAAGCAGCCGGACCAATCTGGGGAGCGGCGAAGGCCGACTTCCACAGTGAAGACCCAGGTTCCCTGTTATTTTCCCTGTTCGGGGTGGCGCCAGGCCGGAAAAATCCTGCTAAGTGTCAGATTGGGAAGTGGTTATGTGGGAAATTCCCTGGATTCCCTGCGACGTTCCCTGCCTTCGGGTGCAAATCTGCTGTTTTTGGGCAGAATCTGCAGAATTCTTTCCTTTAGAAAAGAAAATTCGCTGCTAAATTCGCTGAAGCAGGGAATTGGGGCTCATCGGAAAATCGGCTGATCCTTCGGCAAGCTCAGGACGTCATCGGGTGAAGTGTTGAGAGATCGCAGCCTCTATCTTCGCCAAACAAATTTCGAATACAGACAGTGCCGGAAAATTCCTGCTCACCTGTCGAATTCTGCTTGTCCACCCGTCGAATGATTGAGATATACACAGCGATCGTACAGGCCGGATTTCTATGGAAAAGGCTATGGCAAGAGGAAATGCTTCTCTCGGCCAGACGACGTTGAGGTCCCGCATTTCCGTCCGTCTGTGGCACCGGTGATTCCGAAAACGGACGGTGTTTTACAAATCGAGTAAGCTGTACACCTGTATTTACAGCAAGATAGCGGGGCTGAAGAATTGCTCCTGGACACCATAAGGGGAGTTTCGCATGCTCAACCACATCGAGATGTTCCTGCGTGATCTTAGGTCCGCTACCCGGTCACTGGGCCGTGCCAAAGGTCTTTCCCTTGCCGTGGTTCTGACGCTGGCGCTAGGAATCGGCGCCAATGCCGCCATGTTCAGCCTGGTCCGTGGAGTCCTTCTGCGGCCGTTGGTCAATCGCGACGAAAGCAAGCTCATCTATATACGGCAGAGCGCGAATGGCGGCAATGCCTGGTTCTCCGTTCCGGAAATTCAGGACATCGAAGCCCGTTCCAAGACTCTCACTAACTTTGGCGATTTCTCCGTCATCGGCTTCACGCTTCTTGGTCTGGGAGAGCCACGCACGGTGCAGGCCGGCGTGGTGGGCGGATCGTACTTTCAGACGATGGGTTTGCGGCCCGTGCTTGGCCGCCTGCTCGACTCGCACGACGATATCCCGAACGCCGCTGGAGCAGTTGTCCTCACTTACCGCTTCTGGTCCACCGCACTGAACCGCGATCCTTCCGTAATCGGGAAAACCGTCCGCCTGGGCTCGTTTATCGATACGCGCAGCGCTACCGTGGTCGGCGTGCTGGAGCCATGCGTTCCTTATCCCCAGGACACCGAGATCATCTCCAACATCGTCACCAGTGCGCATCATCTCTCCGCGACGATGGTGACCGGGCGAATCCATCGCATGACGGAGCTGTTCGCGCGGCTCGCGCCTGGCGCCACTTTGGAACAGTCCCGCGTGGAACTGGACTCGATCTACAAGTCCATGAAGGGCGAGCATCCGGTGGACTATCCGTCGCGCACCGACTTTGAGATCAGCGCGACGCGGCTGCGCGACGAGCTCACCTCCGGCGCGCGGACCATACTGCTCGTCCTGATGGCAGCATCCGTACTGGTCTTTGTAATCGCGTGCTGCAACGTCGCCAATCTGATTCTGGCGCGTACTGTGCGCCGCGAAAGTGAGCTGGCGGTTCGCGCGGCCCTGGGCGCAAGCACGCTCGACCTCCGCCGTCTTCTGCTGGCGGAAAGCGTGTTGTTATGTTCGGCGGGAGCCATATTAGGACTTGTCGTCGCGGGGCCTCTGCTCAATGTGCTGGGGCAATACGCATCGCGATTCTCGTTGCGCGCGCTCGATCTCACCATGGATTCGAGCATGCTCTGGGTCGGCGCCGGACTGGCGGTGCTCGCAGCCGCGTTGCTGGCGTTTGTTCCTCGCCTGCCGTCCTCAGGCGCCACTCAGGGATTAGGCCTGGCAGCGGCAAGTACGCGCATGACCGGAGGCACAAATCGCAAGCTGAAGGCCTTCGCTCTGGTCCAGATCGCAGCCTGTTTCGTGCTCGTCGCCGCCTCGGCGGCAACGGTGAAGACATTGCTCTCGCTCGAAACTGTTCGCGAACGCTTCGAAACCCGCCACGTGCTTGCAGTAAATGTCCCGGTAATGCGCGATGGAAGAGGTCCGGCGCAGCTCGTCGCGTACTACCAGGAAGCGATGCGGCAGATCCGGCAGCAGCCTGGGGTTCAGAATGTCGCGCTCACCACTGCTGTACCCTGGCGCGACCGGGACAATGAGTTCGCACTGGAGTTCTCGACTGACGGCCGCGTTCCCGGCCCCGACGAGAAGCGTCCGGCTTCAACCGGTCAAGTGGTTTCGCCTGGTTTCTTCACGACTCTCGGGCTTCCTATTCTTGCCGGCCGCGACTTCAACGATGCTGACCGCGCGGACAGCGAGCCGGTTGCCCTCGTCAGTCAAAGCCTCGCCGATCAGATGTTCCCCAACGGCAATGCCGTGAACCACCATGTCCTCTGGACCGATCCCCTTCTGAAATTCAGTCCGGCTCCGCCTCCGGTTCCGCGACGCATCGTCGGTGTTGTTCCCGATATCGATATTCGTGACTTTGTGCCGCGGCCGACCATGACGATCTATCACCCCATGGCCCAGGATCCATCCAACATGGGAGGGCGTCTGTTGGCCGATGTAAGCTCCGATCCGTACGCGCTGGTGCAGCCGATCACACGGATTATGCGCAAGCTCTACGCCGACCAGCCCGTCGAGCGCGCCCGAACGCTCGAAGATATCCGCACCGAAGTGCTCTCACCGGAACGATTGAATGCGGTGATCTCTGCAGTGTTTGCCGTTGTATCTCTGCTGATCGCCATTGTCGGTGTCGCCGGAGTGCTCGCGTTTTCTGTAAGTGCTCGCACGCGCGAGTTCGGTATTCGGTTAGCGGTGGGATCGCAGCCGCGCGATATCCTGATGAGAGTAATCGCGGAAGGCACAGCCATGGCCGTCGGCGGTCTTCTCGTGGGCCTGATCTGCGGTTTCGGATTGGGAAAACTCGCCGCAGCGTTCATGGGCGATCTTAAGATGCCAGGCATGGCTCCGCTCGTCGGCGCAGCGTTGATACTGCTCATTTGCGCGGTCACTGCATCGGCAATGCCGGCCTTACGGGCGGCTCGCGTGGATGTGATTCAGGCGCTGAGAACTGAGTAATCCTGGATGCAGCCGCGAAGCTTCGAGGCCACATAGCTTCCGAAGCTAGCTGCCAAGAAGTGTGCTTTCGGCAGTCGGCCAAGGCAATCAAGCTGCTGGCTTCTGGCTTGCTGGCTGTTGGCAAGCCAGATTCCGGCACTGACTTCGCAGCTTCGTGGCTTATTGGCAGCCGGTAGCGGCTGTTCCTGTCGGTTTTGTCTTCCGCTCAGTAGCTTAGGAGCTTAGAAGCTGAGCAGCTCTTCTATTCGATCGCGCGGACATCTTTCTGCGTGGCTCCGAAAAGAGAGACCATCGCCACTGCTGCTCCGGCGATCATGAACATTCCCTGCACGCTCCAGGAGACCGCCATGCCGGCTCCGGCCATCGACAGCGGCATGAGTCCAAAGGCTGAGAGCATCATTACGCTGGCGACTCGTCCCAAAATGGTCCGGTCAACCCGCTGCTGGAACCATGCCTGGATCTGGACATTGGTGAAGCCGCTCAGGCATCCCATCACGGACAGCAGCGCCGCTACGGGAACCAGTCCCGGAATGAAACCGACGATGCTGGTAATCAGGCCCAGGACACCGGTCGCTCCCACCATCGCCAGACCGCGACGCTTCATGCGAATCACCCCCGCCAGCAGCATTCCGGCCAGCGTTCCCGCGGCGACGCTGGAAATCCATACGCCGAACGACACCGGGGAAGAGAACCGCTTCTTGGCCATATACGCCAAGCCGATGCTCAGCGGACCTGCGAGAAAGAGATTGAGAACGGCGGCAACAAGCAGGAGCGCGCGCAAGGGCCGGTCGTTTACCACGTAACTGAGTCCTTCCTTGATCGACTTCAGCACACCTGGCTTCGGCGCTCCCGGTTTGGCGGCCGTGATGTCCGGCAGCTTCCAGAGCGCGCCAATCAAAAAGAGAAAGCTGAACGAATCCAGCAGGAACGCCCATGCAGCTCCCAGCGATTTCATGATCACACCAGCCGGACTCGGGGCGGCGACGCTAGCCAGCAGCGCGGTGCTTTGCCATACCGAAGTTGCCGCGGGCAGCTGCTGAGGCTCGACCAGCGAACGCATCATGGCCGGAGCCGAGGGCATGGCAAATGCGTCGGCAATTCCAAAACCGGTCGCGAGCAAATACATATGCCAAATCGCGAGGTGTCCGGCCCACAGCAGGCATCCGATCGCGCCTACCAGAATTGCACGCGAGGCGGCCGTGATCATCATCAGTTTGCGCGGCGACATGCGGTCGGCCACCGCCCCTCCCATCAGCATGAGCACTGCGCGAGGAACTCCCGCGCACATGCTGACCATGCCCATGGTGACTGCCGACCCCGTGAGTTGCAGAACTACCCAGGGCAGAGCGACTACATAGAACTGATCGCCGAGAAGAGAAAGAGTCGCGCCCGTCCACCACAAAACAAAATTGCGGGTCTTTAGCGGATGCGGAAGCTTCTGTGGGGCGGGTTGCGGAGTGGGTTGCAGAGTGGCGCTCGGCATGGTTGCCATAGGTGAGTACCTCCAGTCTGATGTAAATTGTGATTTACATCTGTGTAAATGTGAATTTACATTTACTATTTCCCAAGTCAAGCGATTTTTCGATCGAGCTACAGAAGGGTGGGAGGAACAGGAAGGCTGGTATAAACAATCCGATGGCTATGACTAAAGCCAAGAAAACACTGGAACCGCAGCAGGAACGCAGCCGTGAATCCGAGCGCAAATTGCTGAAAGCCGTCGCCGAGGTTCTGGGGCAACACGGAGTGGACGGGGCGACGATCCCGCGGATCGCCCGTCACGCCGGACTCACTCCCGGAGCTGTCTATCGGCGCTTTCGCGATAAAGATGAACTGCTGGAAACGACGATCCTGGGAATTCTGGAGCGTCAGGATGAACGCACCAAAGTAGGACTCACGCCGAAAGCGGCGGCGCAGATTCCACTTCCGGTCTTTGCCGATCAAATCATCGGATCTATGGTCGTCAGCTATCGGGCAAACGCAGCGCTGCTAAGGGCGATGCGGCAATTTGTCCAGGGCCGCGCCCACACGGAGTTCTGGAAGAAGGTCTCGATCGTCGAGATGCGCACTTTCCGGCGAATCGTCGATCTCTTCGTCGTGCATCGCGCTGAAATCAACCACCCACAGCCCAAGATGGCAGTCGCCCTGGGTCTGATGACGGTGATCAGTACTCTCTTCGAATTGGTGGTTCTGCCACAGGATCCATCTCTGTACAAAGGACTCTGGCCGCAAGACGATCGCACGCTGAAAAAAGAGGTCGTGCGCGTATTTCTCAATTACCTCGGCGTGGCTTCCAGAGCGGAAGAGTGAGACCCAGGAAACTGCGCAATAGCCGTCGTGCAAGTGCTCACGTTTCCGCTGCGCGGCTCCGAAGCTTCGTGGCTTATTTACAGCCGACCGCCAGTAGCCGTTGCTAGTGCATAATGCGCCAGTGACCACTCAAGATGAATCACGGGATCTCGAACTCGTTCCTGACCCGGACGAGCCAATTACTGGAACGAGAGGGACAGCAACGGCGGCATCTCTGAACAACTGGCTGGCTATTCTGGTCGAGCGAAAAGGAAGCGACCTGCTGCTGGTGCCGGGCGCTCCGGTTTGTATCTTGTTGGACGGCCGGGTCAAGAGCATCGGCACGAGGCCTCTCACGGGACGGGAAATCGAAGCTGCGCTTGTTCCCGCCTTATCCTCGCATGCAGCCCAGTCGTATCGCGAGACGCGAATCGCAGATTTCTCCTATCACACAGCAAGGCTGGGTAGATTCAGAATTAACCTGCACCGCCAGAAAGGGCAGGCTGCGGCTTCGGTTCGCGCACTGCCATCCATCGTACCCGTTCTTCAGGATTTGGGACTGCCTCCGGCAGTCGAATCTCTCTCCCGTTTATCTCGCGGCTTGGTACTCATAGGTGGGCCGGCCGGCGGCGGAAAATCGACCACGCTCGCTGCCCTGATCAACGAGATCAATCGCAAAGACGCGCGACACATTGTCACCATCGAGGATCCCATCGAATATGAGCACAAACATATTCAAAGCATCATCGAGCAGGTAGAGATTGGGGTGGACGCCACCGATTATCCTCTGGCGCTTCGTTCCGCTCTGCGACAAGCCCCGGACGTATTAGTCATCGGGGAAATGCGTGACCCGGAATCGATGCACATTGCGCTGGCTGCATCGGAAACCGGTCATCTGGTTTTTTCCACTCTTCATGCCACCGATGTCGTGGGCGCCGTTTCCCGAGTAGCAGATTCCTTTCCTCCGGAACGTCAGTACACAGTTCGACAGGAACTGGCGATGGCCCTGGCTGCGGTGCTCACGCAGTTTCTGGTCCCCAGCAGATCGGGAGGGCGTGTTCCCGTATCGGAACTCATGATGGTAGGTTATGGCGCCCGCCAACATATTCGACGGAACGCGCTACAGCATCTCCATCAGGAGATAACCATAACCAGGAAATCCGGCTCCTTTACCATGGAAGAGTCCCTCATCGCTCTTATTAACAAGGGACATATCGATCGCGAAGACGCCTTAGGATACGCAATCCATCCCGAAGAACTCGACCTACTTAGAAAGAGGTAGGGTGATGTCCTCGTGTGGCGCGTTGAACGGCCAGCGTTCCCAGCCCCAGGGCTCCCATACAGAGAGCACCAACCACATTGCCATTGAGTCTGGTTTGCCCGTCATCCGCCTGCTGATGCCGAACTTCGTGCCGCAGTCGTGTCATCTCCGGTCAGGACGTTATTACGACTTGCGGATGCGAGTTGTATCGACCTTCCCTTGTATGCACTTGTGAAGCGGACTCGGACTAGCCAGAAAATCAGCAAAATCAATGGAAGTATGGTCAGAATTAAATACAAGCCTGTGCTGAATAAGGCCGGGGGTAGATATCGCCCGAGCCCCACAGCCGAAAGCAATCTCAGGGGGCGGTTTGATGGTCCCAGGAAGAAAGAACCTGCTGCGATGAACAGCCCAAAGCACATGCGCCAGAGATGCCGCGCGATGCGTTTTGCTCCAACAGCACCGCCGCCGACCAACATGCGAACGTCGCCCGCGGCAGCAAGCAGCATCACCGAACCCATGAAAAACATCATCCCGACAGGAACGCCGTCTTGTGAGCTGGCTCCGCTACGCACGACTTTAAGACCATTCATCCAAGTGAGAACACCGAGCGCCAAAGGAACCAGTAGCGCAAACCAATCCAAAGGGCTGGTTTCTCCATCTCGGCGCCGGGCAGTCAACCATGCTGTCCCAATCAGATAGAAGGTGAGAATCCCGCCGCCGATGTTGTTTGGTTGATGCCTCACAATCGCCAGGTACACCGCACCCACGGCCATGGTGAGCATGGATGCGACAAAGACTTTTCCGGCCAGAACATGGCGAGGAGAACCTTTGCGGAAACATATCGCGGCAGTCCCGGACAGCATCCCCACGGTCCCGGCGCAAATATGGACGACTAATATGGGCGAATACGACATTGGCTCTTGTGGGGGATAAATATAACGTGAATCCGACCGAAATGACTCGTTATACGGTCCATCCCGTCATTGTCATGGACTCCCTTTGGGCACAAAGATTAACGCGGGGGGTGCCTCGCCCTGAATCGTGTCGATTTTTGCTTGCGACTTCCAAAGGTGGGTGACGGACTCTGCGTGCGGTTCGCAGGTGGCGCGTTCGGGAATGGTCGAACAAACGGCTGTCGGCACCCGGCATTCGGCAAAAGCCAAACAATATCCGCCTCTCTCAGCTCAATACGGCACTCCGCGAACACGCAGAGTGTGGCACCCGCGTTGGAAGTTACAAACAGAACTCAAATCAGGGTGACCCACCCGGTTTTTGACGGGAGCTTAGTCTTGTACAGCGGATTTCCTCGCTGAGCTATGCTGGCTCAAGAATCCGATGATTTCCGACTGGCTTCGTTGTGGTTGGTCCGTAAGAAACACGTGTCCAGCGTTTGGTATCAGTACAAGTTTTGCACTCGGGATGCACTCTGCAAGGATCTCGCTATTTCGCGGCGGAATAAGACGATCGCAATCGCCATGAATGATCAGCGTTGGCGCATGGATGTGATGCAAGCGGCTGAACGCTTCCCAGCTACGGATCGCTTGTAACTGTCCCAGATAACCGTTCGGGCTGGCGTGCCACTTGCGCCGCAATGCAAGATCCTCGTCGATTCGGGAGCGCGGAGTCTCTGCGGCGTGGAGAATCGGAACTAAAGCTTCACTTCCTTCTTTGGGACTCATGGACATCAACGAGGCGATTACGCTTTGCACGTCCGGAGCGGCTCGCACCGCATTCTCACCGCCGGGAGATGTACAGCCGAGAATCAGCGAACGCACGCGGTTCGGATATTGAAGCGCGAGTTCCTGGGCGATCATTCCACCCATAGAAATTCCCAAGACGTGCGCGTTGACGATGTTGGCTGCATCCAAGACGGCTACAGCGTCCGCTGCCATCTCTCGAATGGAGTAAGGACCGGCGGGGACATCACTCTGGCCGATGCCACGGTTGTCGAACGCAATCGTTCGATACTGTGTAACAAGAGCTGGCCGGATACGGTGCCACATCGCCGACGACGAGCCGAGCCCCATGACCAGCAGAACGGGTTCACTTTGCCCCAGCTCGTCCCAATAGATTTTCACGCCTGAAGTAGTCGCGACCGGCATTCAGGTTTACTCCTGACGCATTTGCGGGCGGTTGGCCACCCTGTCTTCTCAATTACCCGCCTTCTCTACTTCTTCTTTGCCGTCGGCGGAAGCAGCCCGTTCAGCCGTAGGTAGCTTGCCATCTGCGAATAGTGATCCGCCCAATCGGCGCTCAGGTCGAGAACCGCTGCCCCCTTCGTCATTTTGCGACCTCCGAACATTGCTACTTCTTCCCCTAATTGGCTGTCCTGCAGTTTCGGAAGCTGAGTGGAGCAATAGTCGAATGACTTCTTGAGCGCATCGACCAGCTTGTCCTTTGGATCGGTTTCCTTCACGCCCACTTCGGGAGACGTGGCACCGGTCAGCTTCGAGCAGAAGCCGTAGTTCGCGCCAGTGGCATGCGAGACCCAGTGTCCAAATGGCACCTGGGCGTCGGTCGGCTTGTATCCGTACTTGTCGGTCGGCATCTCTTCCGCAGCTGCAATCGTATTGTTCGCCTGACGCGTTAACTCGGTCCGCAACGCATCGGACACAGGGTTCTGCGCCCACGCACATGCTGACATAAACAATACGAGCATTACCATCTTCTGCATCGGTTTCTCCTTTTCGCGCACAAGAGTGTAACTGATTGGGCGAGTGGCGCGCTTGCGAAACCACGCAGGGATGCCGCACCCAGAGCGTGGAAGCCGTCATCAGAAAAACAAATCAGAGTGGTCCCACCCGTCCGAAGTTCCTTAGCCAAAAGTGGAAAGTATGTCCCGGCACTAGACAAAAATCGCGGAGGGTAGGGCACGCACTGGATAGGTTCATTGACGAAAGCACGAGGCTGGGGCGACCGCCTGATTCGAGGGCTTAGGTTCGTATCAGGGCATCGACTTCTAGTCGTGCCGTAAACGGTTTTAGAAGCTTCAATACCTTGCTGCCGCAGGCTGAATTGGAGCGAAGCGACAACACAAAATGCTTTTTCTCAAGCGCTCCGCTTCGCTGCGCGCAAGCCTTCGGCAGAGAGGTGTGGGGATCATCCTTCGATCTCAACGGCACGAGTGGAAGTCGATGCCCTGATACGAATCTTTTGCCCAAAGACACGTAGCCTCTGTTCCTACTTTTCATCTTTTAGTAAGAAGGGGCGCGCCTGGACTGCGGGATTTCAGCGCATCTGCACACCAATCGAATAGGGCACGGCTGTCCCGTTTTTTCCCCAATGCTGTCCAAGGCGTCTTAGCCCCACGATGCGATATCGATCACAAAGCGATATTTTACGTCGCTCTTCAACAGACGTTCGTAGGGATCAGCAAGGGGCTTCGCGCTCAGAAGATCGGTCGCGCGAGATAGAGGTGCACGTTAGCCAGGTGAGTTGTCCCATCCAGAGAAACCTCAAATACTTGTTCTGGTCTGACTCCGGGGCGCGCGTGCAAATCGCGAAGAAATCGCTCGAGAGTGTGGAGGTCGTAAACTTGTCCTTCATACGATTTCCATGTCTTGAAGAGCTTCTCGCGTGCTCCCGCCTGAGACTCCTCGCCTCCTACGGTGAGGCTGCCGGCGTAGAATAACGGGCCTTCGTCAAGATCCACTTTGAGCGCAATCGTCTGCGCGGAGTCGTCGACTTCAGTTTCAGGCACAGCCGAGAAAAAGATGTATCCCTTGTTGCCTTAAAGCTTGCGAAGGCTCTCCAGACCAAGAGCGACTTTCGCCCGATCAAAAATGTCTCCATCCTCAATTGGAAACGCTGCCCTCAATTCACTGGGGAAAAGCACGCTGGAATCGGTAAATCGGATGTCGCGAAGACGGTATTTCTGGCCTGCGGTGACGAACAAACTCACAGGGATGGATTTCTTGTTATCTATCTGCTTCGTAGTCGGCATGACTGGTTCTTCGACGAGGACCTTGAAATAGCCATGCTTCTGAAAAACGAACCGCACCCGTTCCGCAAGTTCATCGAGGTTACGGGATGGGGTCTTATCCAGATCTTGAACGATGGCGCGAAGGTCCGCGCCCGGTACACCTTCGACATTCTTAAGAATTGGTTCAAGGATCACAGTGTCGGAGGCATGCGTGGGCAGTGACGTGAAGATCAGTAACGAAAGCGCAAGATGAAGGCGGAGCATCGGGCAGTCCAGCCAGGGTATTTCCATGTTACTACTGGCCGAGTGACGGCGGGTTAGTCTTTGCCGATGCCGAGTGCCCGCCCAGTTTCCGATTATGGCTTTTGATTTTCGTATGCGATACCACGCTGTGGGTGCCCTACTCCGCCGTTCGACGGGTGACGCACGCTATTTTCCCGTTATGGTTTTGTACTTTTGGTTGCGACACCTACGCTGTGGGGCCGGCCTCCGCGTGTGTTCGCGGGGTGCCTGTGTGGAATGCTGCGGAGATCGTGTTAATCAGGTTGTCCGAATTGACGAACTTTGCTTCTCGCACTGCGACGAAGCTCAATCACCTGCATTGTAAGGCGTACTGCAGACATCCTCGAGGGGCGCACTCTGCGAAAACCACCCAGGGATGCTGCGCCCACAGCGTGGATACCGTCATCGGAAAAATAAATCAGAGTGGTCCACCCGTCCCGCAAACCTCGATCCTATCGAGGCGCTGAGATACGAGTGCGCGAGACCGAAACAGTTATCTCCAAAGGACACCCCGCAGCCAACCCGACCAGACGTCGGACCATGCATGGGCGATCATGTTAGCGCGCAGGTTCTTGCGCCAAGCGGCCAGCATTCCGTAGAGCAGACCCAGCACAGCTATTACGACAACCCGCCTCCAACCTTGATAGCTGTGCATCAGACCAAAAACCAGCGCCTGTCCAATGACGGCAAATATGAGACTGCCGCTCAATGCGTGAAACTGCTGCTGCAGGTAGCCCCGAAGCTGAATCTCCTCGCTAAACCCGGCCATGAGGGAGACGACAATCCAAAGCACAGTCTCGTCCAAACTGTGGGGAAGGAGTCCCGCCACCTCGTTTGCTTCTCCCGGACCCAACAACCGCTGAACGCCGTAAGCGGTTACTTCCCAAAGAACCCAAAACGGCACGGCAATGGCGATATCGACACCAATTGCTCTCCAAGAGGGCCAACGGCTCCCTGTAAGCGTTCCAAGACTTCCGCCGAAATGGTGTACCCCTGCCCAACAGTAATAGAACAGCAAAGAATTTCCCAGAAGGGAAAGCAGGTAAAACTTGATCGCCATCGCATGACTCGCGGTAGAGGCCACCGAAGCTGCTCCGTTCACATCGCCAGCGAGACGCGTATGAAAGCCCCACACAACTACCGCGGCGACGATCAGGAGATAGCCTCCCAGGTGCACCCACGAAGCTATTTGTCGTGATTCTCCTTTACTTTTCACAACCCAGTTACCTCAGCGGCTGAAGCCGGGACTTGATTTGGAATGACTTTACAGGCACGACTAAAGTCGGTGCCCTTCCCTGAAACAGTCGGTGTCTCCAGGAGTTCAGGCTCTCTTCCATTCTGCGATGGTGGAATACCAGGCTGGAGTTCGATCAATCTTCAGGTCAACAATCATTTTCTCGAATTCTGCGCGATAGGCCCTGCTCATCTGGTTCTTCATGAACGACTCCGGGCTCTCATTCCATACCTCGTAGTTCAGAATGCTCTCCGGGTCTCGCATGTCCTGGACCAGTGAGGCCTCAACGAACGTCTCCTCCTTCACAATGTGTGTGAAGATATCCTGCAGCTTCGCGGTGAACTCCCGCTTCGCGGACTCTTCTATACGAAAGCGAACCACGAGAGTGATCTTGTTTGACACAGCCATCTCCTTTGTGTGGAACCAGTATCTGTTGCGAGCCCACCCTCGCAAAAACTGCAAGGATGGCGGACTCTGCGCAGGGATGCGCTACCCACAGCTTGGCACTAACCAGAAAAACAAATTTAGAGTCTGCCACCGGGCGCGTGTCATTCCAGGGCCAACTCGACGAGATTTGTCCGCACGCGGTCTGCCGCCTGCGCGCTCTTGAGCGTCGCCAGGAATTTCTTGGTGAAGTCCTGCTGCAGGTGGAAATCCTGTGCGGCTTGCGACTTGTAGATCTCGTAAAAAACAACCGTATTGGGGTCGTCCTGGCGCGCGGTGACGTAAAAGGCTTCCACCCCCGGCTCCGCCCGAACCAACGGCAGGTATTCATGTAGCGCCTCGATAAGCTCCGCCCGGCGCTGCGATTGAATTTTTGCTTCGATCAGCATGATTACCTTTTTGTTCGTCATTTGGGATTGTTCCTTTCGATTTTCATCAGCCGGCTTGTTTCCCGCAGGCTGCGCCCGCACCACCTGCAGCCCCCATGTACTTGCGACCAACAGCACTGCTACTTTCGCGATTCGTGTCGCTCTCATTTGATGCCTTTCGCAAAATAGACGGCCTGACGTGCCCTATTTCTTCTGGGGTCGAGATTTATTCGATGAGAGCGCATCCCCATTTTCCCGTTTT
>Ga0207070_1215_pt1 | contig 13459 bp, 6 predicted proteins | sample Alteio_BWMinHeat_92_FD_153591 | JGI IMG/M metagenome (GOLD analysis project Ga0207070, IMG submission 153591) | Enriched cells from forest soil in Barre Woods Harvard Forest LTER site, Petersham, Massachusetts, United States -... | ecosystem: Environmental > Terrestrial > Soil > Temperate forest >...
TAGACAAAGGAAGTCGTCGCGTCCTTACTTACCTCATGATTCCACAGGCTTCGTCCAAACCGATCGTGGCAACTTCCTGGAGGGGTAAGCCCATGAAAATCTACATGAATGAGTTCAATGAATATCTGGGTGGACTGACCCACGACGACTTGGCCGTGCGGCAGAAGGCAGTCCGCGGCTTGGCGAAATACAGCGGCGCCCAGTGGCAGGGCACTCCCGATGCTACCTCTGTGGCGGTGCCCGCGCTCATGAAGGCGGCTCGCCTGCGAGGTGCAGCGCCTTCGGATGGCGCCTTTCGGGCCGAGGCCACGAAAGCCCTGGGCAACATCGGGGCTGAGTCTCCGGCCGTCGTAACGGAACTGCTCCGCTTGTTGCAGGAGGATGCCGACAACGGGGTGCGGACCGAGGCGGCTCACGCCCTCGGCATCATCGGCGAAAAGGCTGCGTCCGCAAGCAAGGCCCTGGTGAGCGTGATTGGCGATCCGGACAGCGGGGATATCCTGCGGGGCGAGGCGGTATGGGCTTTGGCCCGTGTAAGCCCGTTGGCTCCAGGTACAGCCGCCACGCTCCGAAAAGCGATTGACGACCCAAGCCCCCAGGTCGCCGTTCGTGCCGCTGAGGCGCTCTGGAAAGTGTCGGGCGATGCGGGCCGCCCGGCCCTGGCACTCGTCGCCCGGCTCAGCGACCCCGCGGTCCGCGATGCGGCTGTCCAAGCCCTCAACCGAATCGGCCTGGGGGCCAAAGCAGCCGTGCCCGCTCTGCTGGTCGCCGTGAAGTCCAAGGATCGCCTCTTCCGCGAGTCGGTCGTCATGGCTCTCCGGAAGATCGACCCTGCGGCCGCCGCCAAAGCCGGTCTGTAAATAGACACTTCGAAAAAAAATTCCAAGGAAAACGGCATAGCCGAAGTCGCAAGACTTCAGAGAATCAAGACCCCGGCTACCGCGCAAAGATTCGAAGTCTCAAGAATTCGGCTACGCCTTAAGGAGGGGCTTGACGCTAAGGCCGCTTCGAGCCGTCTTTCCATGAAGTAAGCTGCCGTAGCCGGCGTCATGACTTGAAGTCCATCGCGTCGGTTTCTTGCTAAGAAAACATCACCTTTCCCCTGAAAACCTGATAGGCTAGAAGAAACATGCGTGACATGATCCGGATGAATCCATCCCTTAGATAGATGGTATGATTGCGCCTACAGAGGGAGCGTGCATCATGAAGACAGCATTCGTTTTGGGTCTGGCGGGAATGCTAATCATCGCCGATTCAGGTCGGGGCCAAGATCCCGGCGGCGGCGGGCAGCCTGGCGGCGGATTTGGTCAGGGAGGCGGAGGATTCAGGCAGCGAGGCGGCGGCGGCGGGGGATTTGATCCCGCCCAGATGTTCGACCGCTTCGCCAACGGCAAGGAAGTCTGGACCCGCGCCGATGCCGCCAATAATCCCTGGGGCCAAGGGATGTTTGATCGCATTGCTCAATCCATGAACATCACTAACGGCCAAATTACTCGCGAGCAATTCACCACCTACATGCAGCAACAGCGGAACAACTGGGGAGGAGGAGGCGGGCGTCGCGGGAATCGCCAAAACAACGGGGCTCCGGGCGCTACGCCGGGAGGCACGCCCGCCAATGGCTCATCTCCCGGCGCTCCGGGCAATGACTCGGGCAATGCAGGCTCGGATCAGTGGGCCGAGCGAATGTTCCAGCGCCTGGACGCCAACGGCGACGGTTTGCTCAACAACGATGAAATGCCCGAGGCCCTCCGAGCCGAACGAGAAAAGTGGGACACGAACAAAGACGGCTTCATCGATCTCAACGAATACAAAGCCTACTTCCGAGCGGTCATGCAACAGCGCATGGCCGAGGGCGGCGGCTGGAACCCGAACTGGCAAGGCGGCGGCATGCCGGAGCCGGGAATGGCCCCAGTCCCCGTCGAAGATGAACCTATCAAGAAGGCCGCCGTCTATCGCGCCGGCAATCTTCCGAAAGACATCCCGTCCTGGTTTAGCCAATACGACACGGACGGCGACGGCCAAATCGGGCTCTACGAGTGGAAGGCCACCGGAGAATCGATGGAAAAGTTCCGTCAGATCGACCGCAACAACGACGGGTTCTTGACGATTGATGAGGTCCTACGCTATGACGCGGAGCAAAAGAAGAACGGGGGCGGGGCGCCGACCTTTGGGGGGATGCGAGTTGCAGGACAGGGCCAGCAAAACAACCAAGGGGCCTTTCAAGGACGTAACGGTGGTGGCGGCGGCGGGTTCCAGGGCCGCGGCAACGGCGGTGGTGGCGGCGGTCGGCGCAACCGGCAAGGCGGCGGATAAAGGAAATTCGAAATCCGAAAAAGACTAAACGCGGAGGACGCAGAGAAGAATTACAGACTTTTCTCTGCGTCCTCTGCGTTTAATTTCTTACCGAGTGGCGTCCGCGGGTTTGATTGCTGATATGTTCTGTACGTTCGTCTTGGCGGAAGCCGTGGTCGCGCGATAAGTTGAACCGGCCGGACTATTGAGAGACAACGGCCCGCTCTCGGCAAAAAATTGATTCCCCTTCTCCGTCACATAACGCACTTTGAGATGCACCTGGCTGATGTTCGGCTTGTACGTGCCCCAAGGCAAGAAGAGCGTGTAGCCCCAACCGATCATGTCGCGTTTCGCCAGCCGTTTGAGCGTAGCCGGGTCCACTCGCCACTCCTCCAAGGGAACCGGTTGGCCTTCCTCCGTTTGCTTGGTGTCGTCGAAGAGATCGACCACCACCGAGCCGTCGTCGATCAACGGATAAGAAATCTCCGGACCAAACAGATAGAGCCGACCGACAAGGCCGGGCGCTTCCATGCCGCCGTGAGCCGGGTCGGGCGCAAAGACCACCTGGTGATTCCAGGTTGCGACCGCCTGGCACACCTGCCCATGAGGCATGGGATCATCCGAGCCGGTCTTGGGCAGATGAACGCAGCCACAGACTCCGAGCGCGAAAATCGACCCGATGATCCAAAGACAGCCCGATCGGTAACGTTGCTCGGGAGCACTCCGTTGGACTACTTCTTGCGGAAGAAATTCCATTTCCAAGACTCCTTCTTGGGATTATCCGGTTCCCCGCTGTTATTACCGGAATCAGTTTGAGGATTTGAGGAAGCATCTAGCTTGGCCGAAGCAGGGGCTGAATCCGGAGCTGCCGAAACCGATAGGATGACGGTTTTGGCCCCCGGCTCTTCAATGGCATACGTCGTCCCGGAGGGGATGGGATCCACTAGGGTTGCTGAGCGATTGGCCTCCTTCGAACCGGAGACTGGAACAGGCTTCCTGGAACTCGTCTGATTCGCACTTGGCGGATTGGCGTCCGCGCTCGGCGGTAATAGGCCGCCGCCCGGGGGTATGATGGGAAGCTTGGCCGGAGGCAAAGGAGCCGGGACCGACGCAGGAAGGCCGCCCGGCCCATGATGGAAGATGCCCAATTCCGGCGGCGGGCCGAAGATCGGATCCAACCCGGTCGTGCCATGAATCTTGGCCACGTCGCCCAACACCCAGTCCATGCGCCTCGATTCCTCGGCCAAGATCACGTCCGCGTCGGCCGCACAGCGGACTACATGAGGCGTGAGAATAATGAGCACTTCGGTTTTGTTTCGCGTTTGCGTGCGAAAACGGAAAGCGGCGCCCACGAGAGGAAGGTCGCCCAAGACAGGAATCTTGTTTTCCATCTTGGAATCGCGCTTGGAAATCATGCCGCCGATAGCCACCGTCTCGCCGTCTTGAGCCAGAATCGTCGTCTCCAAGTGCCGAATATCGAGAACCGTACCCAGCTGGCCGTTGCCCAGCGACACCGGGATCGGTTCCGCAGCCGACACCTCGGGCACTACGCGCATCAAAATCGTGCCGTCCGGACTGATGGTAGGCGTGACCTGCAAAAGAACGCCCACCTGACGGCGATCGATATTGGTGGTTATTATGCCGGTGGCGGTGACGTTGCTGGACGTGATGATGGGAATTTCTTGGCCGACATTGATGTAGGCGGTTTGGTTGTTGAGCGTCATGACCTGAGGCCGGCTCAAGATGTCGACGCGACCCTGCGTGGCCAGGGCACGAATCAACAGACTGAATGAGTCGCTCGCGGCCGAGAAGACAAAGCCGCCCACGTTGCCGGTCGGCGAAACGCGACCGACGCCCAGATTTCCCAATCCCTGGAAGCCGACGATGCCAGGACCCTGGATCGGATTATTGCCCAGGGCGCCCAGGCCGGTACTGGGGTTGAAATTGAACCCGGGATTTGCCGCCGGATTAAGGGAGTTGTTGACGGTCACTCCGTTAGCCGTGTAAGGAGTCGCGAAGCTAGAGCTCCCGCCGGCCCCATTCGCCGGAACAATGCTGCGCTGGAACAACACCGGGCTTTGCAGACCGATTTCCATGCCGAATTCTTGACTGTTGTCCAAATTGACTTCCGCCACCAGGACCTGGATGACCACCTGCGGCAGCTGGGCATCAAGCTGGTGGATCAACCGGAGGATTTCGTTGTACAAGCTCGGCGTGGCGCTGATGAGCAGGGAGTTGGAAACCGGCTCGGCGACGATCACCGCTTCATTTTCCAGGCCCTGAAATGTGTTGAACTGGCCAATGGTGTTCAGCACGGTGACGGAGTTGGTGAAGAAAGTTTGCAAGGTGGCGGCCAAATCGGCGGCGGCAACATAGTGGAGCTTGTAGGCTTCAAATCGGCGCGCGGCCGTCTCGCTATCTTCGAGCCGGCTGATCAGAGCCGTGACTACATCCAAGTCGTTGCGGCTGCCGGCAATGATGATGCTGTTGGTTCGCAGATCCGGAGTGATGGTGAGCTGCACGAGCGAGGCGCCTTCAGCCACGCCGCCCCCTGGAGTGGTAAAGACCTGTCTGGGCAGCCCGCTGGCGCCGGCGGCCCCAGTTCCTAAACCGGGCGTGGTGGGCAAGCCTCCGCCGGGCAATCCGCCGAGCGGTCCGCCGCCTAGGGGGCCTCCCGGTGCTCCGCCTCGGCCCGCAGCCGTGGTCCCGGCTCCTGGCGTGCCGTAGAAAAGCTGTTGCAACATGGTGGCGATCGTTGTGGCGTCCGACCGCTTGAGCGCGATGATGTTCACCTCGGCGCGATTCGCCGGCACCACGTCCAGCTCCTTCACCAATGCCATGATCAAGTCCATGGTCATGGGAGGCGCGGAAATGATCAGGCTGTTGGTCCGGATGTCATAGGTAATGTGAATGTCTTCCAAATACCCGGATTCGAAGGAAGTCGGCTGGCCGGGATGCGGATTGATGAAACGCAAGGAGACCGTCTTGGTGGTCACTCCGGTGGTCCCAGTGGCGCCCGCGGCGCCTAGGGTGCCTGGCGCCCCGGTCTGTGAAAGCGCGGGAGTCGGTAGCCCTCCGCGAGCGCCCAGGGCGGCACCCGGCGCCGCTCCCGGACCCGTCGCGGCCGTGGTTCCCGTCGTCGGGGTCACGATGCCTTCCGAAATCGCCTGGATCAGTATGTTGGACAACTCGTCCGCCAGGGCATTCTTTAGGTGGTAAATGCGCAGGTCGTTGACGGCGCTGGAGACGGTGGAGTCGATGCGCTCGATGAGGCTGCGGATTTCCGCCATATCGCCCGGAGCGGCCACCACGTAGACCGTATTGCTCGGGTCGTCATAGGTGACCCGAATCTGGTCGTTCACGGCCGTTTCGGTCGCGCCAAAGCGCTGGGCGTAGAAATTCTGAACCAGCGTCGCAACCCGCGCGGCCGCGGCTTTCTTTAGCGGAAATGACGCGGGCTGCGTCTTGAGCGAGTTGGTTGTATCTAGGCGCTTGATTTCCTTTATGATGTCGTTCATGCGCACGGTCGGCGCCGCCACCAAGATGGCGTTCTGACGCGAAATGGGCAACAAGACGATGGAGGACGGCTGGGCGGTCGATGCGGTTTGCACCGTGCCGAGCGGAAAGGTTGTCTGTTGCCGCTGCGCCGGTGAAGCCAGGATGGTTGCATTCGGTCCGACAATGACTCTTTGATAGAGTTGGTTTAGTTCGTAGGCCACGTAAGAGGCGTCGGCGTGCTCCAGCGGAACCAATTCAATTTGCACATCGGAGGCGGCGGCAAAGGTCTTCTGGATGTACTCCAGAATCTTGACCATGGCCTCCACATCTTCTTTGTTGCCGCTCAGGATGATGGCGCCCAAATCCGGAAGCGCTTCACCGATAACATTGGAGCGTGGCCCTTCCAGTTGGCCCGGCGCGCTCGGAGGAGGCTGCACCGGTTGGGCCTGCTGCTCTTCGGTGCTATCGATCGCGAATTCGCTGCCCGCGTTTTCGACTTCGGACTTCGCCTTTTGGATTTCGGATTTCGGACTTGGGATTTCGGATGCCGGATGTGGATCAAAGAGTTGCGAGAACTTGGGGTCATCCATGACCCGCGGTTCGAAAAAATCGGGCCCTCCATCGGCCCGACTTTGCCGGGAGCCTGGTGGCCCGCCCGTGCCGCCGGCGGGTCCGCCGCCGCCAGTTCCAGCTCCACCTCGAGGTCCTTGCAAGCCGCCTTGACCGCCGCCGAATCCTCCGCGAGGTCCTTGGCCTCCGCCAAGCCCGCCACCGAAACCGGGGCCTCCAAATCCTCCGCCTCCGCCTTGCCGACCCTGGAACCCGCCAAAACCGCCGGTGCCCTGGAAGGTATTCGGCCCGAATCCGCCCATGCCGCCCGGCATATTCATTTGGCCGGGACGAGTGGTCCGCCGGCCCATGAGGGCATCAACCGCCTGCTGAGCCAAAAGCGGATCCATGCCCTTGGTCGAGACGACGACAACCTGTCGGGTGGAACCGGCCGCCGCTTCGTCGAGCCGTTTCGCGAGTTTCTCGATTTCCTTAAACATCGCGTCGGAACAGTTCACGATGAGGCGGTTGGTGCGTTCGTCCACGGCCACCGAGAGATCGACGCCGCGCGGATTGCCGTTGGCGTCAACGTTTTGACTTCCTCCTCGGCCTCCTCGGCCGCGCCCGCCGCCGCCAAAACCAAAACCAGCGAATCCACCTACCGTCGTGTTGACGGGATTATTGTTAATATGCTCGCGATAGACATCCTTGATGACACTCGCGACTTCAGAGGCCGTCGTGTGTTTCAAATTGATGTCATGAATATGAGCAATCGCCTTCGATTCCGTTTCCCCGCTGTCAATCGTTCTAATGAGCTTCCGAACTCTCTCCATGTTGAGAGGACTGGCTCGAACCAGTAACGAGTTGGTGCCCGGATCGGCCACGACCCGGACTTCGGGCGGAGTCGGAGGCGCTGCTTGAGGAGCGCCGATCCCTCGGCCAAAATTGAGGAATGGATTTCCGAATTGCGGCTGCTGTTGGGCATTGGCTTTCACCCCGTTGAAGGCTTCATCCAGAATCTTGGCGGCCTCGGTAGCGTTGGCATTTTTGAGCGGGATGATCTCGAAATCCCCTTCACCTTTCGGCTGCTGCGTGTAGAGCCGGATCAGGTCTTGCGCCAAATCCAAAGCCTCCGGGTCATCGGAGGTGATGATCAGTCGGTCGCCCAAGACCTGAATGCGAATGGGCTGGTCCTTGCGTCCGGGCTTTTGGAGGCCAGGCGTTTTTTTCTCCTGCGGATCGACTAGCCCGCCGCTCTTCTTCTCTTGGGCGCCTTGATCCTGCTCTTCTTCACTCTGGGGCGGCTCTTTCTCTTTCTCTTTTTGAGTACCGGGTTTCTTTTCGCCAACGCCCGTGCCTTCTACTTTCACCGGGTTTTCCCGCATCTGGGTCAACAAACGCTCCAAGGCTTCCGCGACGGTCGCGGCGCCGCCCGCCTTTTCCAAGCTGATGATGCGCACCTTGGAATCACCGATAAACGATTCCCCCATTTTCTCCAGCGTGGATTTGACTTCGGCGATTTGTTCCTTCGTCCCCTTGACCACGATCGCGTTCCGCGTGGTATCCGCCTCGACGTATGGCGCTCCCGTCTTGGAGTCTCCATACATCTTGGTCAAGGTGTCCGCGGCTTTCGTCGCATCCCAGACATTGAGCTTGAAAACATGCGTATCGGTATTCTTTTCGCCGCCCCCCAGGATCAACTTGCCGATTTCCAGATGATCTCCAGGCGACGCCCAAACCAAGATCGAAGAGCTTCCAGCATCGGTAATCCGGATGCTCGTGTTGTCTTTAAATCTTTCTTTGAGCATCGTTACCAGGGACTGAGCGTTGCCCGCGGGCACGGCATAGACTTTCAGGAACGGGTTTCCAGGCGGGCGGGGTAGTTCATCGCCCTGCGGCGTGTCGAGCCGCTCCATGATTTGCCTGGCTTGAGCCGTTTTGTTCGCGGGTCCAGTGACCAAAATAGTATTTTGCCTGTCGTCGACCGAAATGTAGTGCATGCGAATCTTGGGCGCGGCCGCGGCCGGCTGTGCTTGCATCGGGGGTTGTCCGCCACCCTGGTTGCCGCCGCCGAAGCCTCGCCCGCCGCCGAAACCTCCGCCGAACCCGCCGAACGGCTGCTGAGGTTGCATCATTCGGTAAATTTCCCGCGGATCACCCAAGAGCTCTTTCAGAATCTTTTCCGCGTCGCGGGCATTGATGTACTTACATGTATGGCTGAAAGTGGACTGACCTTTGTCATTCTTTTCATAGTCTTCCAGCATTTGGATAATGCGCTTCAGATTTCCCACCGTATCTTGCAGGACGAGCTGGTTGGCTTCGCCGATGGCCACCGCCTCCCCGAACTGCCCCATCAACGATACGCCGCTCTTGGTAGTGATTTCCTTGACTAATTCATCCGCCAGCAGAGACCGGAGCTGCACTATCACCGACACGACTTCCGTTTCGCCGTGATCCTTCAGCTGATCAATGGAAATGCGGGGAACGATAGATGGCTCAATTTTCGCATCCGAGCGCACAATGGTAAACGACCCGGTCCGCCGAATCAGCAAATAACCCTGGGTTTCCAATTGCTGATTCAGTACGTCGATGATCTGCGGAATCGTGAGTTCCTGAGGCGCGTTCTTGGGCGCGATGTAAGTGAACGTGCCGGTCGGCTTGTTGTCCTTGCCGGGGATCACGGGAAGGTTGGTCCAGTCGGCGAGCTGTTCAAGCACCTGGCTCCAGGGTTTATCGCGCATTTGAAACTTGATCTTCTTGCCGGCCCAATCATCCTTGGGCTCGCTTTTCGCGGGCGGAGCGTCTTTGGAAGCATCTTTCTGAGGATCCGCCGAGCGCGCGTGCTTACTGCCCAGCACGACCAGCCCGATCACCAGAATACCACCCATGGAGGCAAAGAATCGTTTCATGGCTGTCACCTAAATCTTGAAGTGTGTCCCGAACCTATTGTACTTCCGGGCACTCCGCTCGGACATCGCCTGCCTAAGGACGAAAGAAGTTGAGCCCCTATTCCCTTCATGATCGGCAAACTTGACCTAGTTTCTCAAGCAAAATCTTGAGCCGTGTCAAAATTGCTTATTTTTCGTTATCTGTCGTCCGAAAGCCTTGTCCCTTGCCTGCGCCCCTTGCCTTTGCCTGCGCTCCTGTCGGGCAGGGACATGGGAAACAGGGAAGTCGGAGCAAACTCCAATTTATTGGAAGGCCAGGCGAGAAGTATTCGCCGTGGCAATTTGCCTGACTCGACTCTCATTGAAATTGGATAGGGTCCCCTACCTCAAAGATGCTCTGTCGGAAAAAATGCCGCGCCCGAGCTGAAGGGAATGTCCCTTTCATGGCCGAGCAATAGAATGAGCGCATCCAGCGTTTCGCCCTACAACAGGAGGTGAATACAGATGAATCGGATTTCCAAGAAGGTTATGGTGCTGCTTGGCGTCTTGATGTTGATGGCGGTTCTGGCAGGCCGCAGTCCCGCGCAAACCGCGGTGATTGTCAGCCCGGCGCCGCGAGTCTCGTTACTGCCGGCCCGGCCTTGGGTCAGCTATTACGCGCCGACGACAACGTACTACTCCCCAGCCCCCGTCGTCAGTTATTACACGCCGCCGGCCGTGTCCTATTATGCACCGCCGGCTGTCTCCTATTACGCGCCACCGGCTGTTTCCTATTACGCGCCTCCGGCGGTCTCCTATTACGCCCCGGCCTCAAGCTTCACGACTTATCGAGGTATCCTGCCCTGGCGGAGTTACTCCGCAGTTCGCTACTATGGCCCGGGTTATTACTACCCCTGACATCGCTGACTGGATTCTGCGAGCGCGAATCGATGAATCGATTTCATGGATTCGCGCTCGTGTATTTGATTAGGCGCGATTCCACTTCCTTGCTAGAATAATTCCATCCATTGAAACCCGCCTGATATCTTGGAAGGCTGACCGGCGCCTTCTGACCACAAAGCCGTCCATCGGCCGTGCATCCACGAAGCTAACGCAGGAGGCTCACTTGCGTATCGGCTGCCTTGTGTTCCTGACGTTCCTTCTCGCGGCGGGGACTCTCTCAAAGTCCCTCCACGCTCAAGAGGAAGCTAAGCCCCATTGGGCGTTCGTGCCGCCCGTGCGTCCCAGACTGCCTCAGGTCAAAGACTCCCATTGGATTCGCAATCCTATCGATCATTTTGTTTTGGCCAAGTTGGAAAAAGAGGGACTGAAACCATCGCCGGAGGCGGATCGAATCACGCTGATTCGCCGGCTGAGCCTCGATCTCATTGGCCTGCCACCAACCATTGCCGAGGTCGATGCGTTTATCAATGACAAAAGTGACCAGGCCTATGACAAAGTGGTTGAGCGACTTTTGAATTCGCCTCACTATGGAGAAAAGTGGGCCCGGCACTGGCTAGATGCCGCTCGTTATGCCGATTCTGACGGCTTTGAAAAAGATAAGTCCCGGCAAGTGTGGTTTTATCGCGATTGGGTGATCGACAGCCTCAACCGCGATCTTCCCTACGACCAATTCATCATCGAGCAAATCGCGGGGGATCTTCTGCCGGGCGCGAACCAGGATCAAATCGTGGCCACCGGCTACTTGCGAAACTCCATGATCAATGAAGAAGGCGGCATCGATCCCGAGCAGTTTCGCATGGAAGCCATGTTCGACCGCATGGACGCCATCGGCAAAGGGATCTTGGGCCTGACGATCCAGTGCGCTCAGTGCCATAACCACAAATATGATCCGCTCAAGCAGAAAGAGTATTACGAGCTGTTTGCGTTTCTCAACAACGCGCATGAAGCGAACGTCGCGGCCTACACACCCGAAGAGCAAATGCGCCGTTCCGAAATCCTGCGGCATATTCACGAAATCGAATCCGACTTGCAACATCGCAGCCCGGATTGGCAAAAGCAAATGGCCGCTTGGGAGGAAAAGGCCAAAACCGGACAGCCGGAGTGGATCGTTGTCCGCCCTGAAGTCGAGGAAGAATCCACCGGCGGGCAAAAATACCTGCTCTTGGAGGACGGCTCGTTTCTCGCCCAAGGTTACGCACCGACCAAGCATACCGTCAAAATGAAAGTGAAAACCGATGTCCACAACATCAGGGCATTTCGCTTGGAGCTGCTGACCGATCCGAATCTTCCTTTAGGAGGCCCCGGTCGATCGATTTACGGCACGGCCGCCTTGACCGAGTTCAAGGTCGAAGCGGCGCCCGCCAACGATCCCAAAAAGATTCAAAAGGTGAAATGGGTCAAAGCCACCGCCGATTTCAATCCGCCGGAAAAAGTCCTCGATCCGATTTATGACGATAAGAGCGGCAAGCGGCGCGTTACAGGCCCGGTGGCGTATGCCATCGACGGCAAAAATGAAACCGCCTGGGGAACGGACGCCGGACCCGGCCGCCGCAATCAACCGAGGAAAGCTGTCTTCAACACCGAGAAGCCGATCTCATTTCCGAACGAAACCATTTTGACATTCCATATAACTCAGGATCATGGGGGCTGGAATAGCGACGACAACCAAAGCCACAATCTCGGGCGATTCCGCTTGTCGATCACGACGTCCCCGAATGCCGAGGCCGATCCGTTGCCCGCGGCCGTGCGCCGGATTTTGGCTACTCCTCGTGATGACCGGACCCCGGCGCAAACGGCGACGGTGTTCAGCTATTGGCGGACCACCGTTCCCGAATGGAAAGATGCGAACGACAAGATTGAAGCACTATGGCGGCAACATCCGGAAGGCTCATCGCAGTTGGTGTTGCAAGATCGTCAAAACTTTCGCAAGACGCACATTCTCAAGCGCGGCGACTTCTTGAAACCGGGCAAAGCGGTTCAACCGGGAGTGCCGGAATTCCTTAACCCTTTGCCGGCCGGCGCTCCTGCGAATCGTCTGACTTTGGCGCGCTGGCTCGTCGACCGCAAGGCGCCGACGACGGCTCGAGCTATTGTCAATCGGGTCTGGCAGTCATATTTCGGCGTGGGTTTGGTGTCGACGAGCGAAGACTTCGGCATGCAATCCGAGCCGCCGTCGCATCCGGAGCTGCTGGATTGGCTGGCCGTGGAGTTCACGGACCGCGGCTGGCGTCTCAAAGATCTGCATCGACTCATCGTCACGAGTGCCACGTATCGCCAATCTTCCAAGGTCACGCCGGAGCTTTATGCACGCGATCCTTACAACCGTTTGCTGGCGCGCGGACCGCGATTTCGGGTTGACGCCGAAATCGTGCGCGACGTCGGTCTTGCGTGCAGCGGGTTGCTCAATGACAAAGTGGGTGGACGGAGTGTTTTTCCGCCTCTGCCGGCTTTCATGCTAGTGCCACCCGTGAGTTACGGACCCAAGATTTGGCCTGAGGATAAAGGCGCTGATCGCTATCGCCGAGGTCTCTATACTTTCCGCTACCGCTCGGTGCCCTACCCCGCCTTGCAGACTTTTGACGCGCCCAATGGTGATTTCGCCTGCGTTCGCCGACCGCGTTCCAACACGCCTCTTCAGGCGCTCATGACCTTGAATGAGCCGATCTCCATGGACTGCGCTCGCGCGTTGGCCATTCACACTCTCACGGAAGGCGGCCACCTGGAAACGGAACGCCTGAATTACGCTTTTCGACGCTGTGTATCGCGGATGCCCTCGGAGGCCGAATCCGGCGAGCTATTGCAATTGCTAAGGAAAGAGAAGGCGCGTTTTTCGGGAGCCGATGCCAAGCCCTGGCAATTGGTGGCCGAGGACGCCGGCCATCCGCCTCCATTGCCGGCCGGTGTATCACCGGCCGAGCTGGCAGCTTGGACTGTCGCCTCGAGAGTGCTTCTGAACTTGGACGAAACCATCACGAAAGAATAGGTAAACAAAGCCGCCCTTTTTGGAGGATCACTTTGCAAGCCAAGAAGCCTTGGGACGGCCTGGTCGAATGGTTCAATGGTTTGTTAAATCCGAGCGCTTCGGGAATTGCCCCGATCTGGCTCTTGGCTACTTTCTTGATAGTTTTGATTGCGTTGATTCTGATGGCGTACGTTTTTTGGCGATCACGCGCCAAGAATGATGCCCCAGGTGGCTGAACGTTTCGGCTCTGGCGCCGATCGTACACGAATGAGGGAGGAACCTCCGGTAACTTCAATCCTACGTTGGATATTCGCAAATGAACTGTCAA
>Ga0207070_1216_pt1 | contig 13429 bp, 10 predicted proteins | sample Alteio_BWMinHeat_92_FD_153591 | JGI IMG/M metagenome (GOLD analysis project Ga0207070, IMG submission 153591) | Enriched cells from forest soil in Barre Woods Harvard Forest LTER site, Petersham, Massachusetts, United States -... | ecosystem: Environmental > Terrestrial > Soil > Temperate forest >...
AATTCGCGACACTCTGCTCAAACTCGACATCAACGGCGATCCGGTGCAGTCGATGATTCGGGATCTCGTCGCCCATCACGTGGCTATGACGTCTACACTTCCAGTCTTTGAAGGTTCGGTGCCCGATCGCCCGCCACTGCGGCAAGCCAATCTGGATGCCATGCTGCCGGAGGCACGTCAGTCGTATCTGGCTGTCCGCGACAACATGGCAAAAAACGCCGCACAGTCCCCTTCGCCGGCGCTCCTTAAGAAAGAGATGCAGTTCGAATATGCGTTCTCGAAAGCGGGTGGGTTGCTGCTTGCCGGACCTGATCCAACCGGCAACGGAGCTGTAGTCGCCGGGTATGGAGATCAGCGGGAAGTCGAGTTGCTGGTGGAGGCGGGCTTCTCTCCGCTCGAAGCCATCCGCATCGCCACTTACAACGGCGCGCAATATCTTGGACAACTGGACCATATTGGAACACTGGCAGCGGGCAAGCAGGCGGATATCGTCGTAGTGAAAGGCGACCCCTCGAAGAATATTTCAGACATCGAGAATGTAGAGATCGTCTTCAAGGACGGCGTTGGCTACGATCCGGCGAAGCTGGTGAAGGATGCAAACGGCTTTGTGGGATTGAAATAGTCGCACCACGGAGGCACGGAGCGCACGGAGCGGAGAAAAAGCAACAATAAGTCGTGGTTCACCGGATGAGGACGAAGATCTCCTCTAACAGGAGAAACGAAACCGAAAAACACTTTCCAAAAGGTGCTGTTCGGTTCCTCTCCACGGCTCCGTGCCTCCGCGGTGAAAGGATTCCTATCCGGAACGTCCGTGCCCCTGGTCCTTCATTTCGGTCTTTGCGTTCACGCGGGCGGTGATTTCATTGCGCACTTCCCATAGTTCCTTGTAAAGGACGTGCTCCTGACGCTGGCGCAGGATGTCCACCGGACGGCCGGTGGTACCGAGCACATCGCCGCCGATGATGCGATGCGCCAGCTTCAGGTGATGAAAGCGAAAGAGCTGGACGCGTTCGTCGAAATCGAGCAGCTTCTCCGCAACTTCGTGGAGCGGCAAAAAGTCGGCACTACGCCGATACAGTTCTTCGAGCGCGATCCCAGACTTGTCGAGCTGATGGAAGAACGCTTCTCCCAGCCTTGGCGCCAGATGAAGAAGGGAAAGAAAACCGGGCGAATCCAGTCCGCTGCCGTGTCCGAGTCCGGCGCGGATGACGTGATACTCATACGGTGTGAGCGTCTCCAAGACATTCAGCAGATCGATGGCGCGATCGAGCATTCGAAACGCCCGGTCCATCAACTTCACTGCGCGTGTGTAATCGCCATCGATCACGGAAGCACGGGCTCGGTCAAGTTCATTGTCGGCGCCCTTCAGCAGCAGCTCCGATGCCTGATGCACTACCTGGAACATCAGCTCGTCGGGATGGGAGCGCTTGTCCGGCGGCTTTTGCAGGGACAGCAATTCGTCGGTACGCAGATAGCGTTCGTAGTCGGTTGCTCCCGATCCGGGAAGGACCGGCTGAGTCATTTCACGGTTTTGTGGAATTTGTGGCTGATGCGACGGAATCGCGGTTTTTGTTTGCTTCGGCTGCTTCGCCATCAATCCACGATTTCTCCGTCGCGCATGTGAATGATGCGATCGCCGACGCTGGCGGCTTCGGGATTATGCGTGATCATTAGCACGGTCTGGCCTAGTTCCTGGTTCGACTGCCGTAGCATCTTGAGTACGATGGTGGAGTTCTTAGTGTCGAGGTTTCCCGTGGGCTCATCTGCCAGGATGAGCGCCGGACGATTGATCAGCGCCCGCGCCAAAGCCACGCGCTGCTGCTCTCCGCCCGAGAGTTCGCTGGGCCGGTGATGCATCCTCCCTTTGAGTCCGAGCAGATCCACGATGCGGTCAAAGTAACCCCGGTCCATGTCCCCGTTTTTCCCCGCTATCTCGTGCGCAATGGCGATATTGGTCATGGCATCGAGGGTTGGCAGAAGATTGAATTTCTGGAAGACGAAACCGATCTTGCTCTTGCGCAGGGACGTGCGCTGCGAGTCGGAGAGTTGGGCAAAATCCACATCGTCGATCAGCACCCGTCCACTGGTCGCCCGAGTGAGTCCGCCGAGAACATAAAAAAGCGTGGATTTACCGCTGCCTGAAGGACCGACAATACTTACGAACTCGCCTCGTTCCACACTGAAGCTGACCTTGCGCAGTGCCGGCACATCGACCTTCCCGACGTGATAAATCTTGCTGACGTTCTCCGCCTGGATGATGTGGGACATGGCAAATTTTCAGTTTACACGAGGTGGGACGAGGAGAATTTCGTGATCTGGTGATTTCGCGATTTTGCGATTTGAACTTAATTCGTGAACTTAATTCACGAAATCACACAATCCTGAAATCGCACAATGTCTTTCAGCTTACTGCGATCTGATGATCTGGAGCCGGCCGGGGCGTTGTGAAGTCGTGAGGTGAGCTCTTCTTCGGTCCGCGTTTCTTTACCAGCAGCATGCGAATTTTTTCCAGCAGTTCGGCCGCTGGATACATGCCTTTGGGCAGAAACGCATCGGCCCGCGTTCCTTTTTCATACATCTTCACTTTGCCGCTGATCAGGATCATAGGAGTTTCGGGAGCGAGCTCTTTCAGCACTCGAATCACTTCCGCTCCATCCATCTCTGGCATCACTAAGTCCGTGAGCACCAGGTCAACGGCCCCAGCTTGCTGGAACAGATCGATGGCTTCGCGTCCCCCCGCGGCAGCAAGAACGCGGTAACCGCGGGTTTCGAGCATGAATTTTCGAATCGAGAGCGACTGTTCGTTGTCATCGATGCAGAGGATGACTTTCTTCGGACGCATGGGGGTACCTTGCAGATTTCATCCCGGACGCGCCGGGAGGCAGCGGCAGGTCAGTTCTGATCAACGATTCAGCCCGAGAGGTGGATGTTTTGACGAAAAGGCGCAGCATCATCCTTGAGATGCGCGACTGCACAAATCCACTTGCGGCTAAACCCGGCTCAGTACGGCCTGCCTGATCTAATTTTCTTTTCGAAAGGGCGAACGTTCCGTTGAGAAACGTTCGTGCATCCTACGGCTGAGTGGCTGTCCATGTAAAGTGCCTTTCACGCCAATCGAGAAATTTTCTTTGGCATGAAAATGAGAAAGAAAAATTTCGCAAAAATCGGCAAAAAAACCTGAGAGCGGCACCGCCTCGCGTTAGATCCAAAATTCGCCCTGCCCGACTTCCACACAATATCCACCGACATGCACATTGACCACCTTGTCACCGGACTTCTGCGCGCGCACGAAAATGCGACTCGGACGGTGCACTTCGAGGCCTTGCTCGATGATCGCCTGCTCGTCGCGCTCGATCACTCCGTGCATCGCCATCCATGCAGCGCAGCATCCGGCGGCCGAGCCAGTGGCTGGATCGTCGCCGCCGTAAAACGGCATGCGCGCGTGCAGCTTTGCGTCTGCATTCACCGTGTCTGCGGTGACGAAGTAGAAGAACTTGCCATTGCTGCGCGCGAGATAGTCTTGCATCTTGCTCCAGGGTCCGGCTTTGCGGATGGCAGCCAGCGAGACTACTGGAACGATGGTGAATGGCAAGCCGGTCGAAAATGTCTGTACAGGTAGATGCGGCACAAGCTCATCGAGCTCGAGGCCGGTAGCGCGGGCCACTTCTTCCCGGTTGTGCACCTGACCAGCTTCGGGATCGCGCTGGCGCATTTCGCCGAAGGAACGGTCGTGACTGTCCTCGCGGCGAAAGTGCACAGGGATCTTCCCCAGTTTGAGATCAAGCCAGATTTCATCGCTTCCGCCAAAACGATGCAGATAATACGCCGTGCCTAACGTCGGATGTCCGGCGAACGGCAACTCCTCCTGGACGGTGAAGATGCGAACGCGAGTGCCTTCCCGGCGCTCCTCTTCGGTTTCGCGAGGCAAGATGAATGTGGTTTCGGAGAAGTTGGTTTCGCGCGCCAGAGCCTGCATCTGTTCGGTCGAAAGTCCGCGTCCATCGGGGAAAATTGCAAGCTGGTTGCCTTCGAGTGGATGATCGGCAAAGACATCCATCAGCACATACGGCAGGCGGCGAGTTGGCTCTGGCATGAGAAGATTTTGCGATTGCGTAATTTGTAATTGAGTAATTTAGAAAGCAGCGCCGACTTCTGATTTTACTAACTTCAGACTGACATAGCCGCGTAGCACAATTGGCTGATCGCGGTATTCGTCCCGGCCTTCAAATTGTCCGATTGCGAAATTGTCGAATTTCGCAATTTTCCTGGATCGCGCTACAATTGCTGGGAATCGAAGTATGAGCATGAGTACCCCAGTCCGCAACTGCGCCTGTTGTTGCCAGGAGTCCAGCTAGCCTCCGACCGGGAACTCGCACAGGTTTTTCGACCCACCCGGCCTAGTCGCCCGGTGGGTTTTTGCTTTTCTGACGAATCTTTAGATCTGAGACATGAGGAGAATGTATGAGCACAGAGACGACCGTTTCTCGCATCCCCCGCATCAATGAGCCGGCTCCAGAGATCCACGGCAAGTCCACGCATGGGATGATTCGCCTTACCGACTACACCGCCAAAGGCAAGTGGGTGATGCTGTTTTCCCATCCGGCGGATTTCACTCCGGTGTGTACTACGGAGTTCGTGGAGTTCGCCCGCCGTTACAACGATTTTGAGCGCCTGAACGTCCAGCCCGTGGGAGTGTCAGTGGACAGCATCTATGCCCACATCGCCTGGGTGCGCAACATCGAGGAGAACTTCAAAGTAAAGGTTCACTTCCCGGTGATTGCTGACCTCGATCAGAAAGTGGCGCAGGCGTTTGGCATGGTACACGAGGCTGTGAGCGATACCGCCGCCGTGCGCGCTGTCTTCTTCATCGATCCCAAGAACAACATCCGCGCTCTGCTGTATTATCCGTTGAATTTGGGACGGAACGTGGACGAGCTGCTGCGCGTCTTTGAAGCGCTGCAGACCGCAGATCAGAACGCCTGCGCCCTTCCGGCGAATTGGAGGCCGGGTGACGCGGTCATCGTTCCCGCGCCGCTCACGCAACTGGACGCTGAAAAGCGAGCCGCCTCAAACGGCAGCGGACAGGAAGTCACCGATTGGTACTTCACCAAGAAGAAGCTGGCCGCCGCCGCCGCGGACTAATCGCGTTGTTTGTAGAGACGCCCGCCGCGGAGCGCTGCGTTCTCTACTGTGCGGATGTTCCGATTTCGCTGTCGGTTATATCCCCGTAAGGACTGTCATGTTGAGCTGAGGAGGGTTCCCGCGCGTTTCCGGGGACCTGACGAGCGCGCCGTTTGCGCTCGTTGGGGCGGGCGCGGGAGACCGGAGTCGAAACATCTTGCGTTTTCTTTTTGACTGCAGAACCTATGAAGATTGGTCAACTTGGAACTCGAAACACGATTGCCCGTTGAGGACCGGTCGCCAAGTGGCTAAGGCACGAGCCTGCAAAGCTCGCAACGCCGGTTCGACTCCGGCCCGGTCCTCCAAAACCTCTCTCGGGATTATCGTCGGTCTCCACCGCCTCAGTCCGAATTCTGGCGGAAGCGTGTGCGAGTCGAACACACCCCTGCCAGGTCGAGCCTGACAAGCGCCGGTTTTGAAGACCGGGAGGATCACCGGATCCCATTCGCTTCCGCATGCTTTCCAACATAACAGGTGAAGTTCTCCACCTGGATCGATTCCAGAAAATCCCAAGCAATCCGAAGCGCGCGCTCTAAACCGCCGCAGAGTCTGAGCGACATTTACAATCGGAAGCCTGAGAAAGCAACATGAGCCTGAAGGGCAAAGTCGCACTGGTTACCGGAGGCGGCACAGGAGTGGGTCGGGCCATCGTTCTGCAGTTGGCGAAGCTGGGCGCGGCGGTTGCCGTGAATTATTCGCAGTCGAAATCGGAAGCTGAGTCCACGGCAAAGGAAGCCGGGGATTGCGGCGTGCGTTCGCTGGCTGTGCAGGCCGACGTGGCCGACGAATCTCAAGTTCAGCGCATGACCGAAACGGTACGGCATCAATTGGGTCAAGTCGAGATTCTGGTGAACAACGCCGCATTTACGCGCTTCACTCAACTCGCCGATCTTCATGCGCTCAACCAGCAGGACTGGAACCGCACTTTCTCAGTGAACGTGAACGGCACGTTTTACTGCGCGCGCGCGGTTGCGCCGATGATGAAGTCGAAAGGATGGGGACGCATCGTCAATATCTCCTCCATCGCGGCGTTCACTGGACAGGGAAGCTCGATAGCCTATTGCGCATCGAAGGCCGCGGTGCTCTCGCTGACACGTTCGCTGGCCCGAGTCCTTGGGCCGGAGATCACTGTAAATGCGGTGGCTCCGGGACTTATCGATACCCGATGGATCGCAGGACGCGAGCGCTTGGAGGAACTCAAGGCCTCGTACATGAGAGAGACTCCCTTAGGCAAAGTGCTCACTCCCGACGACGTTGCGGAAGCCGCCGTCAGTCTTATCACCAGCATGAACCTGGTCACCGGACAAACCATCGTCGTGGATGGCGGCAAAACGATGTAACTTTCGGCCCCCGCCGAGGGACCAGTTCTGACTTGGCAAAACAAGACACTGATCGCACGGACGGAACGCATCGGATGCGATCACGCGTGTTTGCATAAGCAATAGCCACCGACTAGGCCCTGCATTTACTCTCTCCTTCAATGCTCGTGTTGCTGGTGCACTTACGGCGCGCAGTGTGGCGCGCCTTTCAGCACGATGCCTTCGCCACCGCAAAGGCAGCCGCCTATTCCTCCATTCTGACCGTCTTTCCCGGATTGCTGGTGCTGGCTTCGGTGCTGGCGGTTTCGCACGAGACGCTCGAATTCACCCGCGAGATCTCTTACGCGATCGGCAGAGTGTTGCCCTCGGGAACCAACGCGCTGGCGCTCACTTATTTCAACACCAGCAGAATCCGTCCCGTGAACGTGATCATCTCGGCGTCATTCGTAATGCTCACGGCCGCCAGCGGGGTAATGGTCTCCTGGATGGCCGGATTTCGCCGGGCGTACGGCATTCAAGACAATCCGTGGGGCTTCTGGAAGGAACGCGCGATGGCGTTCCTGCTGATTCCGATCTCGATGGTTCCCCTGGGATTCGCAACTGTATTGGTGGGATTCGGGAATCAGTTGCAGAACTGGCTCGCGGCTCACACCATCTACGAATTGCGCGGAACGATACTGTTGCTATGGACCTGGGGACGCTGGTCGATTGGAGCGCTTACCAGCATTGCGGTAATCGCTCTGATCTACCATTTGGCGATTCCGCGAACGCAATCATGGCAGCGCGTGCTGCCGGGAGCAGTGCTGGCTACGTTGTTATGGTTCGTAGCGACAATCGGTTTCGGATGGTATGTCACAAACTATGCAAACTATGCAGTCATCTATGGTTCGCTGGCGGCAGTCATTGCATTGCTGGTGTGGCTGTATCTGGTATCGATTGTGATGCTCATTGGAGCCGAGTTCAACGCGTTGATCTTCCCCAAACGCGAGATGTGACCTTCTGTTCGCGCCGCTCGTTGCAAAATGATTTAGCATAGAGAAATTCCCACGCAGATGACCGTAGCTCCAGTAGTGACGCAGACTTCTCCGCTTAGGCGTAAAGCAAAGATCGTTTGTACTCTTGGACCGTCCAGCAGCACCCCTGCAATGATTCGCGACTTGATTCGCAGTGGCATGGACGTTGCCCGCTTAAATTTTTCCCATGGCACGCTCGAAGAAAAAGGCCGCCTGATCGAGGCAATTCGCGAAGTCGCATCTTCGGAGAATAAGGCGATCTGCATTCTCCAGGACCTTCAGGGTCCCAAGATCCGCACTGGACGCCTCAAATATCGAACTCCCGTAGCCCTCAAGTCTGGCTCCAAGATCACCATCACGCCACGGGACATCGCCGGAACCAGCCAGGTAATCTCGACAACCTTCAAGACGCTGGCGCGAGAGGTTCAGCCGGGTGCGCGCATATTGCTCTCCGATGGACTGATTGAGTTGCGGGTCCGCTCTCTCCAGGGCGAGGACGTCGAATGTGAAGTAATCAATGGCGGCATTCTCGGCGAACACAAGGGAATCAATCTTCCGGGCACGATTGTCAGCGTTCCGTCGCTCACGGAAAAAGACGAAAAGGACCTCGAGTTCGGTTTGGCGCACGGCGTCGATATGGTGGCGGTCTCGTTCATTCGCACCGCCGCAGACGTGCAAGCGGTGCGCGAGAAAATCCACCAATTGTGCGGCGACGTTTGGGTGATTGCGAAACTGGAAAAGCCCCAGGCCATCGAGCATCTGGAGGAGATCCTGGAGATTTCCGACGGGGTAATGGTGGCGCGCGGCGATCTCGGAGTGGAGATGCCGCCGGAAAAAGTTCCTATCATCCAGAAGCACGTGATTCGCCGCGCCGCCGCGTGGCGCAAGCCCGTGATCACGGCCACGCAGATGCTGGAATCGATGATTGAAAACCCGCGGCCGACGCGCGCTGAGGCCAGCGACGTAGCCAACGCCATCTTCGATGGCACCGACGCGGTGATGCTTTCCGGTGAGACCGCCAGCGGAAAGTATCCGCGGGAAGCGCTGCGCATGATGGCGAAGATCGTCGGCGAGACCGAAGGACAGCTCGCCCTGGAGGTACCGCACCGCCGCCGCAATAACGGCAAGCTCTCAATCTCGGAGACCATCTGCGAGTCGGTGGCCCACGCCGCGCAGGAACTGGATATGCGCGCGATCTCCGTCTATACCGAAACGGGAACCACGGCCCGCCTGATCTCCAAGTACCGGCCCAAGACCGACATCTACGCCTTCTCCTATGTTCCCGCGGTTTGCAATCGAGTGAACCTGCTTTGGGGAGTCACGCCTATCATCTGCGATCACACGCCCGCCACCGACGACATGGTCCGAGGCGCCGAACGCCTCCTCTGGCAGCGGGGAGTAGTTCACAACGGCGACGTAATTGGCATCGTCGCCGGCACCCGCACCTCCACCGGATCGACAAACTTCCTGCGACTGCACGTAGTCGGCAGCCTGGACTTCGAAGTCGATGGCGTGGGAGAGCGGCGCCGTGCGCCGCGGGCTCAGACTACGAAAGTCGTGGCTGAAAAGCGAAGAAGTTAGAGAGCTTCCGTTACCGGTGTATCTACTTACCCACGGCTCTCGCCTAGTGGGCTATAAGAATGGCGCTGCTTCGCAGCTCTTGTCGTTTGCATTTGTTCCACGTGGAACAATTTTCGCCGACGGCCCACTGCAGCCGAAAGTCTGTTTCCCACGAGCTTTAAGCACACCCAGAAGCACTTCTCGAGCACATTCCGACGCGATTTCGAGGCCAATTCGCCGCATTTTCAACATTCTTGATCTCTTTTCAACGACTTAACCGCACTCTCAACGCGATTCTCAAGCATTTTTAGCGCGATCTTTGCGCGTTTTAAGCGCACTTTGAGCGCATTTTCGTGGCACTTTAGGCAGATTTAGCGGCACTTTGAGCACGTTTTCGTGGCACTTCAAGCAGCAATTGAGTGGCTTTTGAGACGGTTTTAGACCTGCCCTGAGCTTGCCGAATGGGTCCAGAGCGAAGCCCTGAACCTTGCCGAAGGTGCCCGCGACTGATGTTCAGTCAGTACCGCGAGCGGTACCGACCGGGTCGGTTAGCTTTTCCCTTCCGAGCTGCGCAGCTTCGAGGCTTCGCAGCCTCTGTTGTTTTCCCTGCTTCAGGGAATTTAGCAACGAATTTTCTTTTCTAAAGGAAAGAATTCTGCAGATTCTGCCCAAAATCCGCAAATTTTGCCTCGTCTTCAGGGAACGTTGCAGCGATTCCAGGGAATTTCCCCAATAACCACTTCCCAATCTGACACTTACCAGGATTTTTCCGGCCAGGCGCCGCCCCGAACAGGGAAAATAGCAGGGAATCCGGGTCCTCACTGTAGGAGTCGGCCTTCGCCGCGTCCGGCGGACGCCAGAATAGGGATCGTCTTCCGGCGTCGCTGCCTACCCGGCCTTCTCCGAAGGCCGATAGCTTGTTTTGCTTAGCACAGGAGCTTAGCAACTGGGGTCGGAGATAAGCGCCCGCCCGCCAGCCGCCATGGTCGACGATAAAATGCACTTTCCCGCGCCCTCCACTTCGCCTGCGTGCGCTTCGCGGCTCTTCGCAAATTAGAATATATTCTAATAACATAAGTAGTAAGTTATAATATATTCTAATTTATATTGATTATGATAAGAATATAATCTAATTTATTATATAAAAGATTCGAATATAATCTAATTAATCGGAGGGGCGTTGTCCTGCTATGAAGCCTGAATTCAAGAGCTTGCGCATAAAACAACTGGATCGCTCTCTGAAGCCTTTCTATGAAGCCATGAGCGTTTCACGCCCACAAAGAGGGTGGCTAAGGGCTGTCCGAGAGGCGGTCGGGGTGCCTTTGAAGGAATTCGCAGAGAAACTTGGCATAAAGCCATCATCGGCTGCTTCCCTTGAGAAAACTGAGGCCGAGTACCGCATTACGCTGGGTAGCCTTCGCGAAGCCGCCGATGTTCTTGGCTGTCAGCTTATATATGCCATGGTTCCCAAATCGGGAACAATCCAGGAACTAGCCGAGCGGCGCATAAAGGATGCGGTGTCGGCAAATGTCCGCGCCGTTGAGCATTCAATGGCATTGGAAGACCAGGCAGTTGGAAACATAGATGAAAAAATCCGTGAACAAACGGACCGGCTGCTGAAGCGAAGGTGAGTTTTGTCAATGTCCCTAGTCACGGCAAGTGAAGGCAATACCCCCCTCTCTCAAGAAGAGCTCGCCGATCTAATTCCGAATCTCGCCACGAAGGAAGAACTGAATGAATGGGAACGCGAAAATATTCTGGCGGCTCAAGAGTGGGCACAGAAAGATCGAACCTCTCCAAAAGAGATGCTGCGCGACGATTACGTTCGCAAACTGCACTTGAGAATGTTCGACCAGACTTGGAAATGGGCAGGTCAATATCGAAAGACGAAAAAAAACCTCGGCGTTCCCGTTGATCAAATTCGTGAGTGGCTAGGAGTGCTTCTTGGTGATGTTCAATATTGGATTAAGAACAAGACATATTCTCCAGACGAAATCGCAATTCTGTTTCATCACAGGCTCGTCGTTATCCATCCCTTCCCTAACGGAAATGGCAGGCACGCCCGTTTAATGGCTGATGTCCTGGCGATTAAATTGGGTGTTAAACCCTTCACATGGGGAGGCAAAGATATTGTCGGTGCCGGCGAAGCCAGAGGGCAATACTTGAAGGCTATGAAGCAAGCCGACACCGGCGACATCAAACCTCTACTCGAATTTGCGCGATCCTGATCTCGATCGTCGTCAACATCACAAAAAACCAGCCAAGATTGCAGTCGTCCTATGTGTAGCTGCGGTAGCAGCTAGCACCACAACGACTACCCCGACGGCAAGTGCCGCTAGCATCACTCCAACCGCCAGTAGCATCGCCGCTATAGCTACCACCATCGCCACCACCGTCGTCACTACCACCGCCTGCTCTTCACCCTCCTCCTCCGCTTCCTCAGCCAGGTTCATGCTGCAACTTACAACCTTCGTTCGTCGAACCAATCTCAGCGAACGGCAACCCGGGAATTCCCACGCTGTCTCACGTCACGGGGTCACCACACTCACTGTGGGAGTCGGCCTTCTCAGAAGGCATGAATATGCGTTCGTGGCCCCAATCGCTTGAGTGCCGGGGAATAACCATGCGTGAGAGCCCGACCTCGCTCCCCCAATCCTCGCCAATCGCTTGAATCAGTGCTGAATCAAACGTGAATCTATCGCCAAAGCTTGTAGGTAGCCTCTCCGCTAAGTGGCCGACTTCAATACATAAGTCGCGGAACGAATCGCTATGAAGGCAACCCGCGGCGAATGATGCCTGGCTTTGACTTAGAAATTCAGAGAGCTTCCGCCCGATAGTATCAAGCGGCCCGTCCACATACTTTCTCGCTTTTCCCGCAGCCTCATCGAATGGTTGCTTTGGTTCTCGCTCTCGCCTAGGCAAATGGTGGTCCTCAAGAATGCTATAAAAGGCAGCGGCAAATTGTCTTAAGGGTCGATTATACAGTTCCAATTCTGGAAAACTATTCTGATTTTAGTCCTTGGCGGGGAGGACGGTGACGCACTCTAGTTTCCCGTTATGGTCTTGACTTGTGGTTGTGACACTTCGCTGTGGGTGGCGCCGGGTGCCCCACCCTTTGTGTTTGATTTTCTCGTAATTGATACAAACTGAGGGTGCCCCACCCTTGTGCTTTTCAAGGGTGGGTAGAATGGACGTTGAGAATTCCCCTTTTGGTGCTTTGCTTCGGAGCAACCGCCGATCGTAGGATGATCCGCGAAAGGTGCCGCTACCAGTGTCGCTACCCACCCCGCGAAAACCGCGCGGAATGGGGGCACCCTCATTTTGGGTTCATCGGCAAACGGCAAAGTCCCACGATGAACAAAGGGCGGGCCACCCGCCGTCGGAAATTGGACTCCTTCTGATTTCTGGCGATATTGACAGGTTGCAAGCGATTCCCATTGGGTTCCCATTGCGACTATGTTCCGTTTCGGGCGAACTTCGCTGCCTAACTCCCAGGAAGTCATTGCCGTTGTAACTTCCGTCGCTTTGGTGGTTAGTACGATGGGGCTCGACGGCTGCAACAAGAAGGAATCGCAGGCCGGGCAGCAGGCGCAGGCGCCCACCGCCACCTATGCCATGCCGACTCCAGAACAGCTCTACCAGCTCGTGGCTCCGATGGCCCTGTTCCCGGACAACCTGGTGGCCATAGTGTTGGCGAGTTCGACTTACCCAGACCAGATCACCGCGGCCTGGCAGTGGATGCAGCAGAACGGGGGGCTCAAGGGCCCGCAGCTGATGCAATCGGTGGATCAGCAGCCGTGGGACGCCAGCGTCAAAGGGCTCACCCAGTTCTCTGACGTATTGCAGCAGATGGCCACTAACCTGTCGTGGACCTCGTCGCTGGGCGATGCGTATTTCAACACGCCGCAAAACGTGATGAACGCCGTGCAGGTGATGCGCCAGCGGGCCTACCAGGCCGGCAATCTGAAATCGACCCCCCAGCAGAACGTTCAGGTCGAGAATCAGCCCGCGGGAACTGAGCCGGTTGCGGCGTCCTCAGGCGAGGAGCAGCAGGTGACGGTGGTGCAGTCTCCGCCGCAGACGATCGTGATTCAGCCGGCACAGCCAGACGTTGTGTATGTGCCCAGCTACAATCCCACCGTAGTTTACGGCGAACCCGTCCCGGCGGCGCCGGGTTACTCCACTGAAGCCTTGGTGACCACCGGCCTGGTCTCTTTCGGTGTTGGCATGCTGGTGGGCGCGGCCATCAGCAACAACAATAATTGCTGCGGATGGGGCTATAACTCCTGGAACACCGGCTGGAATAACTCCAGCGTGCACTACAACAACAATGTCTACGTCTCCAACTCCAATACG
>Ga0207070_1185_pt2 | contig 13374 bp, 14 predicted proteins | sample Alteio_BWMinHeat_92_FD_153591 | JGI IMG/M metagenome (GOLD analysis project Ga0207070, IMG submission 153591) | Enriched cells from forest soil in Barre Woods Harvard Forest LTER site, Petersham, Massachusetts, United States -... | ecosystem: Environmental > Terrestrial > Soil > Temperate forest >...
GCTACAGCGCGATGGTAGCAAGTTAGTAGGCTAAAGAAAAGAAACCCAAAAAGAAAACCGCGTGAATGTTACGCGGTGGGGTTACCTCCTTCTAAGAAAGGTATAGTCGGCCCTGTTCTGGCTGATCCGGAGCATCTCGAACATGCCTTCTTGTTTGTATTGTGCGCTCGCGGCATCGTTGTAATCAGCCTTTCCTCTTCGTTGGGCACGGAGCTTGTTCAAGAAGCGGATATCGCGGCAGCAGTCAGCCAGTTCGGTGCTGTACAAGAGGCCGTCCCTAACGATGGTACGGACCACCTCGGGTCGGGTTTCGGCGCGCGCTGACCCCGAAGAGTAAACCAACAGCATAGCGAGCTTTCCTGTGTGCCTGTAAGCTGGGACATGGCCGAATTGCATCGCCTGAACCGCTAGGTTGTGGCGGTACATCACCATATTTGCCGGCCCCTTGATCGTGAGGATGCGCTCAGGATCGTCAGGCTCGGGCCACATCTCGCCAATGCACTTGACCGTGACGCTCTCCGTTCCTTGGCCGAAGTCAAAGGGGAAAGATATCCCTTCCTCGTTCACTACTGGTCCCTTTCTGCATAACCTCGCGATGCCGTTGAAGACGTCAGGAAGCAGAGTGGGGCGGGTGAAAAACTTATAGTCAAGGAGGTGAATAGTTCTCCAACCGAGACAGAGTGGCAAATAGAAATCTGTTCCCGAGCCAATGTAGAGGCCAGGATGCTCTTGAAAGAGACGGTGCGGTAGCAGCTTGCGCTGCCAGAGCTCCAGGACGAGCCGACGCTTTTCGGCCAGGACCTCTTCGGGCGCAAAGTGGTGCTCGGAGGTCATCTGCGCAAAAGCAGCTTGTAAATCGGTTGTAGGAAGTTCAGTCATAGTGACCCTGAGGCACCAATGTACCTTAAGGAGAGACTATATCTTAAAATCTTCCTTTAATCAAGAATGAGGAAGAGTGTATGGGCCCATGGGCATTCTCACGTGCCGTAGGCACTATTCGCCTATGGGCGTATATTCTGAAACTACCAGAGGGCTGATCCAGCAAACACTTCGCCAATCTTCTTATCGATCATCTTGCGGCGCTGTTTGTTGTACTCAAGGCGTAAATCAGCAAGCAGGTCAACGGCGTTATCTGAGGCAGTCTTCATGCCCACCATTTGGGCCGAGTATTGGGCAAGGCGCGAGTCAAAAATCTGCTGCTGGAAGAGGGCACCCCGTAATTTGTGCCCAATCGACTGGGAAAGGACAAAAATATCAGGTTCAAATATATATTTGCCCGGTTGCCTTTTTACCTCTTCGCTCTCTTCAAGTTCCGGCTTTACAATTGAGGTGATTACGACGTCGCGCTTCGCTGAGTTCAAGTAGCGTGAATAGAGCAGCACAATGTCTTCGTAGTAATCAAAGAGGTCGATCAGCCGTTTTAAGTCCTCGATCACAAAATTCTCACCGACTTCGTAGGGAAAGTATTGCACCTTGTATTTCCCAGTGGCGAAAGATTCCTGGCCTTTTTTGCCAATGACAAAGAAATCGGCATCTTTTTCATCAACGAGCAGTTTCTCGAGCTTCTGGAAGATTTCAATATTATAGTGGCCCGTCAGGCCTTGGTTTGAGGTAATCACAATCACTGCCCGGCGGCCATTATGAAACTTTTTTGCCGCTTCATCCTGATGCTTTTTATCCAATTTGTAGAGGTCTTTATGTGCCATCATATTCTGCAGTGTCGCCAGCTCTTGCATCATCACAACCGCTTCTTCGACAAAAGGACGGCTAGCCAAGACCTTGGCGCGCAGATGGGCCATCCGCATGGTTGCAATCTGTTGCATGGCATTGGCAAAGCCACCCACTGACTGCACTGTGACCATCTGGTCCTTGATCTCATTGATGGTGCTCACTTTTTCTCCTCTTTTGCTGGCTCGGGGGGCTTTGCGTCCTTGGCATCTTCAGGCTTCTGGTTTGGATCGGGCACAATGGGGAGCGGTTCAGCTTCGACTTTTGGCTTTTCAACCAAAAGTTTGGCACATTCCATCGGCGATTGGGCAGCGAAATCGGTAATGATGGGCTGGATAAGCGCACCGATAGCGTCCATATCTTTCTCTTTTTCACACTTTTCCCGGTATTCGCTGTAGTTGCCCTTGAGGTAAAAGTCGAGGAGGGCAACCTTCATTTTGCGCAAATCTGTGAGGTCAATATCATCAAGCTTGCCGGCAGTGGCGAGGTACATGAGCAGTGTTTTTTCATCATTTAAGAGGCGTCTCCCCGCATCTTGCTCAAAAATTTCGAGTACCCGTTTGCCCCGTTTGATTTCCCGTTCAGTTTCTTCGTTGATCTCCGTGTTCAATGTTTCAAAGGATTTTACTTCGTTGTAGCGTGCTAGCTGGGAAGAGGCGAGCTCACCGCACTTGCGTAGGGCCGGTGGCTGTACTGAGCCACCAATCCGTGACACGGAGGTGGCAGAATCAACGGCTGGCAAAATGCCATCATGCATGAGGCGGATATCGAGGAAAATATGGCCGTCGGTAATCGACATCAGGTTAGTACAGATATATTCCGATACGTCGCCGTTTTGCGTTTCGGCCATCGGAAAGGCAGTAATGGAAGCACTTCCCAAATCTTCGGAAAGGCGGGAAGACCGTTCAAGCAAACGCGAGTGGAGGTAGAAAATATCACCGGGATAGGCGTCGCGACCCGGGGAGCGTTTCAGGAGAAGCGACATCTGCCGGTAGGCCTTGGCATGACGGGAAAGGTCGTCATAAATGATGATGACGTCCTTCTTTTCTTCGAATTGGAAGTATTCGGCAATGGCGCAGCCGGCATAGGGAGCAATGTAGTTGAGGGAAGGCGGGTCGTCGGAGCCTCCTAGGACGATACAGGTGTAATCCATGGCGCCGGCTTCCTGCAAATGTTGCTCCAATACCCGTACCTTGGCTTTTTGTGAGCCAACGGCGACGTATACGCAAATACAATCACGGCCTTTTTGGTTGATAATAAAGCTCTCCATCAGCTTCGTCTTACCTGACTTGCGGTCGCCGATCACGAGTTCACGCTGACCTTTGCCAAGGGGGATGATGGTATCTACCACAAGGACGCCTGACTGGAATTGATCTGTTACCGGACGCCGTTTGGCAACACCTGGCGCCTGACGTTCTACCGGCATTTCCATGTGGACCCGGATGGGGCCGCGCCCATCTACAGGTTCGCCAAGCGGGCTGACAACACGGCCAAGCATGGCACTTCCCGCCGGCATTTTGAGGATTTTACCACTCGACTTTACCACGTTGCCTTGCCGGATTGACGTATAGTCACCCATTACAACCGCTTCAATTTCGAGGGTGGTCAGGCCGAGGATGAGGGCAGGGATGTCACCATGCTCCGTCTCAATTTCTACCATGTCATCAATGTGGGCAGTCGGGAGGCCTTTGATTTTGCAAATGCCATCCCCCACATAAATAACTTCGCCAATTTCGGTTGAAACAGGCCGTAAGGCGACTTCATCGGGGAGGGTCTCGCGAAGGCCGGCCGTAATGTTGGCGGTAATGTTCTTTGCTGGTTTCTTTTCACTCATGACTTTGCGATGGCTGCTTCTTCCCAGTGGTTACGGAACTGTTCAAGCCGCACTTTCAGGCTGTAGTCAGTGATGTAATTGCCGTATTGGACAATGGCCCCGGCAATCAGGGAGTGGTCAACAGTCAAGTTAAGGACAGTTGGTTTGCCGAGTGTGTGTGACAACCGTTCTGCCATTTCTTTGACGTCTTTGGTTTTGAACTCAATGGCAGTTGTCAGTTTTACGGAAACCATCTTCTCGGCTTCCCGCTGCAGCTGGACCAGGTATTCCTTCAGGTGTTTCTCCAAGAAGAAATCAACCGCATTGCTATCGAGTTCGGGCTGCAGGGCCCCAGCCAGTTCGGGGGAATCGACCGAGTCAATGATTTTTTGGATAAAAGCCTTCTTTTCTTTAGCGGTTTTCTTGGTTTGCTCGAGCACCAAATCAATCTCCCCATCTTTGATCATGTCCAAAAGATTGATGATTGAGAGATGAAGAAGATCGAGCTGGCGGGCAGTGTATATCTGCGCCAGGATACCACTGATAAAGGTGACTGGTGTGGTCATGCGTTCGGTGCCTCGGCTTTAATATCGTCGAGTGCTTTAATAACGAGCTCTTTGTGACCGTCGTAAGTGATGCCTTCGGGGAGGACTTTCTTGCTGACGGCAATTACGAGATCCATCAGCTCTTGTTCAACTTCTTTTTTCCGTGCGTTCAAATACTCTTCTGCCCTTAGCTTGGCTTCTTCCTCTAGTTTCTTCGCCTTCGCCTTGGCAGTGGCGAGGGCTTTCTCACTCGACTCCTCAAGTTTGTCTATCTTTTCCTCGTACTCTTCAACTACAAGTTGCTTTTCCTTGGCAATTTCTTCAGAAGCGCCAGTGACCTTTTCTTCGGCACTGTGCAACTTGGTTTCCTCTTCGGTATAAAGTTTGCGGGCATTGTCAGTATAAGATGCCCGGATTTCTTTCAGCCGTTCGTTTAATCCTTCGTTCACTTTACGGCGGCGGATCGTATAAATAAGCTCAACAAGGGAGACAAAAAAGATTGTCCCGACGATGCTGGCCCCTACAGCAAAGAAAAATAACTCGCGCATACTCCTTTTAAATAATAGCTACGTTAAGATTACCACGGCAGCCAGGATTGCTAAACCCGCCACTATAAGGCTGACTACCAAAGACAAGTACATATTTATTTGTACTTTGCCTTTTGCGAGCGGATTTCTGCCAATTGCCTCAAGCCCACGCCCTACCATCAGGCCGATGCCGATAGCCGAACCAAGCAGGCCAAAACCAGCGGCCAGGCCAGCGGCCAGGTTGCGGATCAAGGTATTAGTGGCAGCAGCAGAACCACCACTGGCCGCACTTCCACTTCCTTGCGATTGCCCGGTCAATGAAGCGATGGCGCCGGATAATGCCTGGCCAATGCTGCGAAGTGTCAGGGGCCTGGAATCACCCTGCACTTTGAAGACATTGCTGACACCAGAAAGGCCACTGCCGACGGCGGTGATAGTGACAGCATCGTTGGCGTAGAGGATTTTTGCTTGTCCCCGCCAAATACCGGAAACAAAAGGGGTGGCAGTACTGGGCAGGAGGGACTGAGTGCTGTCAGTCAAGGTAGCAGACCCGGTATACCCGGCAATAATATTACCGGAGAAATCTTTGGCGGTGATCGTAATCGTAAATTCCGTGCCGGTTTTTTGTGGGGAAGGGATAGTGTCAAATACAAGCTGGCCACCGCTTTGCAGCTTCACTGCTACCGTGGCGCTCCCGGTCTTGGTAATCACATTGCCTTTGCTATCAGTTTGGGTGGCCATGACGCTGATAGTCCCATTGCCGGGCGTTGTGGCGGCGGCGAGCTCCGTACTGTTAACACTGGCGTAACTCAAATCACCAATGTCACCAGTTTTGCTCCAGGCAAAGGCAACATTGCTGATCAGGTTATTGTATTGGTCATACGCCTCGGCCGTAATAATTTGACGGGTGCCAGCAAACATACTGATTGCATTTGGCACAATATACACCCGGTCAAGTACACCGGCACCTGCCCGTTGGTCGAGGGTTGAGTTGCCATTGGTCGTAGAGGTCCCGTTGGTTTGACTTGAGCCATCAGTCTGGGAAGACCCATCGGTTTGGGAGGAGCCATTGGTCTGGCTTGTCCCATTGGTCAGGCTTGAGCCAGTACCATAGCTGTTTGAGGTCCCAAAGGTGTTTGATGTCCCATGGCCACTTCCGTCACCACTGCTTCCTGAGCCACTGGTTTGGCTTGAGCCACTTCCAGAGGTAGACCCACTCCCGGCGCCTGCACCGGTACCTGACCCAGCGCTCGAGCTGCCTGTTGGCGGGTTTGATGCGCCACTTCCAAATGTCCCGTCACCGGGCTGGTTGCCTTCGCTCGTCCCACTCGTTTCGTTGATGATCGTGACTGTTGCCAGTGCGCCAATTGACCCAAGTTGCGCCTGGATCGTGTTGACGAAGTTTCCTGAGGTATTGCCAGCGGTGAATACTCCGTTTTGGTCGATAGTCCCGCCACTGTTTACGACGCTCCAAGTTGGGTTGACAGTGGTAATCGGATTGCCATATTGGTCGGCTGCGCTAACAAAGAACTGTTGGGCAGAACCTTTAGGAACTACGGTAATGATTGGTGAAATGACAAGGTTTGAAACAGCACCAGCGGTTGCGTTTTCATAAATACTTAATTGCTGGCCATTAGGGTTACTGACTCGCGCCGTAACTGTGTAGGTGCCAACCCGGGTCCCGAGTGTCAGGTTGGTACTGGCCCGACCTTGGGTATCTGTCGTACTACCCAAGGTGCTCAGTGTCTGTCCTGTTGAGTCGGGCGGATAGGCTGCGATTAAAAAGCTGACATTTACATTGGGGATTGGGTTACCATAGAGGTCAATCGCTTTTACCACAATCGGGTTGGAGAGTGTAGAGGCAGCGATGCCAGACTGGTTGTTGCCAGAAACAAGGGCCAGGGTAGTAAAACGGGTATCTGGGAGCACTTGGAAGTTTACCGAACTCGTACTTTGGCCTCCGTAGAACATCGTGATGTGATCGTTGTTTGACGACTGCGTGATCATGACATTGCCAGTCCATATGCCGTTGCTAAAAGGAGTGGTTAGGCCGGGGCTCAGGGTACCGGTGACATCACTCAATGATACTTGGTCGGTAAAGTCGGTCACTAAGTTGCCAGTACTGGTGAAAGCCCGGATCGTTAGCTGAAAAGCAACCCCGGCAATAGGGGAAGAACCGGCGGCAAAACCGTTATCAATCGCGAAATGGTCAACCGGCGGTTGGGCGTGTGCGTATTTAAGTGTAGTAAGGAAGGTAAAGCTTGATTGAAGACAAACCAAGAAAAGCACGGTACACCAAGCCCATGCGCGTCGAACCCGAGAAGTGGATGCGAGCATCCGGTTTTTCCGCAATCGCATACATCTAGTATGACAGCTGGCAGAGGAGAGGGGCAAGGCATCGTGGTGCAGTAGAGGGCACATTTATAAAAATCCCGTTTAGCACCTAAGTGCTAAACGGGTGTGGTGTGAGTTGGTACTCACGGTGTTTCGGCGGGGGCGCTGCGCTTTTTGGCCTCGCGGCGCGTCAGCCACCCCTTTTCCTCGGGGTCCCAGAGGTAGTAGAACAGCCGGGCAATGCGGCCAGCCAATCCCCTGGTGCTAACCTTCAGGTCAGAAGGCTCCGACAGGAAGCAAGAGCCTTTATACTTCCGGAATACTTTCCTCCAGAGCAGGTAGTGGATCCCCCGTAGGTGCCACTTCTCACTCACTGCGGTGACGTGGGCGTTCTTGAGGGTGATTCTCGCCTCGGCAAGGGTGCGCAGGCCGTCCGCAATGTCCGACCGGGTGGTGTTGCACTGTGTCCCAAAGAGTAGCGCCTCGTCTTTCCCGATTGGTCGGTCGAGGTCGTTGTACATCAACCTTGCTACCGGGATGGTTTGTCCCTTCCGGGCGTCGAACACCCCGCCGGTAAAGAGGATGGTATCAAATTTGCGAGAACGCCTGATGTCATTGACCCGGCGCATTGTCGCTTTTGAGTCAGGATCGAGCGAATCGCCGATAACGCCGAGCGAAAAAACCCAGAGGATCGTATAGTCGTACACTGTGTCTCCTATGCCGTCCGTACGGCTTTTGGTGCATGGACTATACCTGAAAATGGCCATTTTGTCAATGGGTTTTAGGTTTACTGTAGCCGACTTTCTCTAGTGCCAATCCAAGTAATAAAAAAACGGTGTCGAGGAGGACACCGTTTATGATGGAAACTGTCGGGCGTGGTCCCGACTAAGGTAAAAGTCAGTCAGTGGCGGCTTTTCTTGCGTTGCTACTTGCACTCGAGGCCTTTCGGGGCCGGTGGACACACGCGTGTGCCCGACGTGGCTAGACAAGTAGATGCTTATCTCGTCCTCGTTCCCAACCGTAACCGTACTTTCACCCCTGAAGCGCCCACTACGGATATACCAGTGCTCACAATGCCTGGTGAGCCGGATACAAGCAGCAGCAAGTGCGTCTTTGGGTGTATCCCAATCTGGAATTGCTTCCATACTGAAATGGCAGATTTCCGCTTTTACCCCAGTGCAGCACATGAAGATAATCCGCTGGGCGAGCTCTCCAAGCTTACAGTCCCATGAGTTACCAAGCAGGTGCTTGATGGAAACGGGAATGTAAACCGTAACGCGGGCAGTAGTTTCGTTGATTGTCTCGTACTTGGCGGCCGATCCCTCAAAGAGAAAGCCGATGCCTCCTTCTTTGCGGTGCTGTATCCCGCCGCCGTTTCCACAGTGTTCGTAGGGAGCTTCCTTGGTGGGCCGAGTAAAAACATCGAACCACCTTGGAAGGATGTTTCCAATGCAGGTAATTCGAAGTAACATATTAAGCCTTTTCTTTCGGTTTTTAGACCTCTGCAAGTATCACAGGTTTTGTTTACAGGAGCAAGTAAAATTAATATTGAAAAAGACCGCTATGCAGGAAAGCGTAACGGCCTTGCGATGTGGGTCGGCGCTGCCGTCCACAGTATGCTGATTAGTCAATGACCTGGCGGATGCTGACCAGGTCGCCCGGTTTGCCGGTCTGCGCTGCCTGGATTGCCACGCAGATCGTGCTGATCCCGAGCTCATCGTATCCTTCGTCAGTGACGAGCTCGTGTTCCACGCTGACCACGACGACGACTTTGCCAGGAATGCCGGAGAGTTGGGTGACCCCAATGTTTTCCTGAGCGATTTCGCTAGCCGACAGTGCGTAGGTGGGCTGTACCGGCAGCAGCTTGTTAGCTTCAAGACTGGCGACCAGCCGGGGTTGTACCCAGCTTCCGGTCAAGATGATGACTACCGGCTCCGGGCAATCCCCAGTGCTTGAAATGAGGTCGGTCAGTTCCTCGTCGCTATACTGGTCACTGTCTTTCGACCCATTGCCGAAGATGGTGTGCTCGGCCCCAAAGTCCGCAGCATGGTCTAAGGTGCCTACCCCTAGGGCAAAGAGTGCAACAGCAAGCTCGCGAAGCCCACTGTTTCCTCCCATGGTATCAGTGAGCAATTCCTCAATTGGCGTTTGGCCTTCTTTATTTGGTCCTGGGTAGGTGCCATTGCGCTTGTACCCATTGCCTCCGAAACCAACGAATCGGACGTTTCCCATTGTTACAATTCCTCCAAAACCCGCTGTCTGAGCGGATTGTGAGGTATTTATAACAGGAAGGAGGGCGTATGTCGAGAGAGGCTTGGGGTTTAATATGTGCGATGGCAAGCGGTTGTCCAAAGCCTTGCTACTCGACAAATCCCTTCGGTACAGTACAATCAAGTCACAAAAGGAGCGGGAAATGTACCTTGATCCGAAAGAATTTAGCTGGCAGTACGATGAGAACCTTGTCACTTTTCCTCACTACCCCTGGGCATACCCAAATAAGCAAATACGCCTTTTCTTACCTGAGCCATACGGCCCAGATGACTACGTAACTGAGGAGATACGTGCGTTGCTGGTTGCCCTGAGGGCGCACTATTTCCATCTTCCCCACATTTGCCTGGAAACACGTTTCCAGGTTTTGAACGGGCAGTCAGGCCATTGGGTTACCGATGTATGGGGGACAGGCAGTTCCCTCCGCAACCGAAGGTTTGAGTTTAGGCTTGAAGAACTTGGTGGCCGGGCAGTGGTTCGTTTGACCAGGGTAACGAGCCCTACTATGACTGCACAGGCAGTGGAAGGGAGGTGGGAAGTTTCCCTGGCCCAAAAGGGTGGCCGTCCCCTTGGTGACCCGCTGATGCGGGCAGTCGATTTCTTCAAAGCAACGTTCGCCATGTTGCCAGAAGAACGATTGGCCCCCAGCCTGTTCGAGACTTCACTCTTGGATATATTGTCCCCATCAGGTGGCGATCACGGGTACAAGATCTTCCAGGTAGCCGGCAAGGGGGTATTTGCCCATACCCCAATCATTCACCTGGAGGTGTTGGCACGGCGCTGGCAATGGTGCCATGGTGGGTGGCGGTGGCCTACCGGGGGGTTTTATAAGAAGGATATGAATGTAAACTGTGCCTTCTTCTGGTCACAAGCAGACTTGCGCGAAACAGGGTGGTTCAGGAAAATTGCTGATGTGCTTCTGCCACCCTGGCAGCACATCTATTACTACCCCTGTGGGGATAAGAAGTGGCCAGCCCGGATGATTCGGGACCGGAAACCCGAACTTACACGGCTGCGTGGGGAGGGATATAGCAGCGTATGTGAGGTGCTCGTGCCTTTCCCGCTTCCCGCCGAAGGCAAGCTGTGCCTTGACCGGCGCGGCACCTGGTATCCGCCAGGCCACTGATGAAGTGGCCTTTTCTTTTCTGTGCGGTATGATAATAAGGAGGTAATTGGATGACCGCATAATGAAGAGAACCTGCTGACATTTTTATGGGGCGAATAATCAAGAAAAGGACAATATGGCCAACACGTATAGGGAAGAATTCAAAGTCAGCGGCGAAGAGCTATTGAAAAAGGTGCGGGCGTTGATTGCCGAGGGCAATGTCCGGAGAATCTGTATTCAGAGCAAGGATGGCAGGACAATCGCAGAGTTTCCTCTGACCGTGGGCGTGGTCGGGGCACTGATTGTGCCAACACTGGCTGCGATAGGGGCGATGGCGGCCCTTGTGACGGAATGTTCGATCATTGTTGAGCGGGAAAAGGACTAGCTAGTATGGGGGAATTTCCATTCGGAAAGCATTTACAGAAAATTATTGTACCCCCACTTCAGGAGTCAGTGGTCCTTGAGCGGTCGGCAAAATTGGCCCGCCTTGAAACGTCAGCGCGCTGGGTAGTCCAGCAAGTAGGCCACCCAGAAAATGGGGGAATCCAACTTGTCCTTGCGCCAGAAGGAGGAACGGACACTTTGAGCCTTGATAGCAGTGAAATTGGTAGCCATGGGCATGACTTTTCCCAGCATTTAGTGGAGGGTGATGTTATTTCGCTAGAGCGGCTACCAAGCGAACAGGTAGAAGAGGGAGGTAGCTTTACCGTTTCCGCTCACTTCAAAGTCGTGGTCAACCCAGGCATTCCCCATGATTAACGGCAGATTCTTTTCGTGAAATAAAAATGAGAGAGATGCCCTACAGCGTCTCTCTCGGGAATCGGGGAAATGTCGATCAGGCCGGAGCCCAGTTGTACATTTCGATGATATCGGCCATCGGGCTCCTTTCTTCTTCCGGCTCAACCGGAATTGGTTCAGGATCTTCGATTGACGGGATTTTGTCCGCGTGGTTCCCATCTGGTTTTCCTCCTACGCCTTTGGGTAAGCCGGTTGGCTTCAAGAAAAGACGTACCAAAATAGTACGCCTTCATTGGCAGATTGCAAGATAGCTCTTCAACACCTTCATATGGTTCATCTCACTACTTACCTGCTGCGATCTCGCTAATCATATCTTGTGAAACAGTAAGTTCTTGCGGCTCATTATTAAGCGCAAATAAAAGCGTTATATTTTTCTCTCCGTCTGGATCTTCAGTAATTTCCACCCGAAACCCCTGCAAATAGTCAAAACCTTGTTTGTTCTCGGCCATGAATGCATCGAATTTTTCTGTCTCACCTGAAAGCTCCAACACTTTGGCAAGGAAAGATTCCAGTGTGCCTTGGTGGGAAGAAAAGTAGCGCTCTAACTGTGGGGTGTAGTGTTTCGTTGGATCATTGACCAATTGGTTCCAGCGGTCACTTACTTCCAGATATTTCTCAATGACGGAAGCAATTTGGGCTGCTTTGTAAGAATAGTGGGCTCCAGAATTATCACCGGTTTCCGCTGCAATACGGTCACTTTCGTGCACGATGTGGTGTACATACTCTCCCTGAGCCGAGGCAGCTTCATTAGCCGCTCCCACTGGGGTTGAGCTGGTATCTCTATAATCAAGCCGCTCGTCGATGCCAATTTTTGACCCATACCCTGCGCCTTCATCGAGGTATTCACGGAGTGTGTCTAGGTTTTCCCTTGATTCACCACTCATCCGAATGGCGGCCGTTTCTTGGGCGCGGATGCGCTCACTCCCAAAGGCAATTGCCTGACCAAGGTTTGCGTCACTAAACGCTCGTTCCTTGGCCAGTTCACGGCCGGCTTCGCTTAGCGGTATGCTATTGTCACCAGCGGCAGAGGTGTCGCTCTTTTCTTTGATGGAATGACGGAAAAAATCCAGCCGGATTACAGATGCTTTTCGTTCGTGGTGCTCAGCTGCAGGAGGAGTTTCGAAATTCATATTATTCAACGAGGCGTATTGTTCCGTTAAAGGCATCGACTTCAATGAGGTCACCGTCGTGCAGGACAGAAGAAGCAATCTTCATGCCAATCACGCACGGCTTTTTTAGCTCACGCGCTACGATGGCAGCGTGGCAGGTGATACCACCCTCATCAGTAACAAAGGCCGCCGCTTTTTTCATGGCAGGCAGGTAATCGGGAGTGGTCATGGGTGAAACAATGATTTCGCCTTCTTCTACGCTCCCTAGCTGGTCTTTACGCTTAATGACGCGTACCTTGCCTTTTGCCAGTCCGCCGTAGGCAGTTTGGCCGGTTAATGTCGTGGAAGCCTCCCCAATTTCTTCAAACGCAAAGGTATACTCAGGATGTTTGCCTGAGAACGCTTGCAAGCTTATCGTCTCGTACACTTTCTTAGGTATCATGACGAAATGCTCGAAACGGGCTTTCAGCTGATCTATGCTTGGCAATCCTGTCTCTGCCTCTTTGCGTACCACAGTGGTTTCAAGGCCTTTTAGCGTGGCGTACTTTGCGAGCAAGCTCTTGCGAATCAGGGTATCGCAACTGTCAAAGAGGGTGTCAGCGTCACGCAGGTGAAGTGCCCGTGTATGCAGATCTGGCACGGCCGCTTCGTTCATTGCCGTGTAGTACATCAAGATGAAATACGGCATGGTCTCAAAGACCTTGTTGAGGAATGGGATGAGTGCTTCATATGGTTCCAGCTGGTCTTGTTCCCAGTATGCCCTCAAGTCTTTGAGAAGCAATTCATAGGTATCTAAGAAAGAATGAAACAGGGCAGGGTCTTGCCGGCTTTTTTCCTCAATAGTTGCAGAAACCCAGGAGATGTACTGAGGGTTCTCCCATACTTCGACTGCACCTTCATGCATGTAGTAAATGGTGGGGAGGTCAAATGGTGGGGTTTCCCCAAGCAATTCCCCAATGCCACGGCTAAGCCCCTCGAACCATGCCTCTTGCATGATGAGGGAATAGTCCCGTGTGTATTGCTTTTCGTAGGCTGGTTTTTCTTGGAGCCGGACAATGCCGTTTGTTGCGTCAACTTCCAGTGCATCCCCATCTTTGATAAGAGTAGTGGCGAACTTTGTGCCAATCACGCAGGGCTTCTTTAGTTC
>Ga0207070_1217_pt1 | contig 13366 bp, 8 predicted proteins | sample Alteio_BWMinHeat_92_FD_153591 | JGI IMG/M metagenome (GOLD analysis project Ga0207070, IMG submission 153591) | Enriched cells from forest soil in Barre Woods Harvard Forest LTER site, Petersham, Massachusetts, United States -... | ecosystem: Environmental > Terrestrial > Soil > Temperate forest >...
CAGTCATTTCTTCATCATCGAGTCGCATATGGGTCGATATCAACGGCGTTGCAGTAGGAGTAATCCCTGAGCGCGAACTCTCTGTATTATCCAGCGAGCTCAAACCAGGCGATCCAATTGTCGCTTCCGTATTGGTCCTCGAAGACAAAAAGGGTAATATCGTCCTTTCACTTCGCCGTGCCGACCGTGAGCGTATTACTGGTGAGCTAACTGGCCGCGTTAAGGATGGTCAGCCTATGCAAGTGAAAGTAAGTGATGCCAACAAGGGTGGTCTTTTGATCGAACTTGGGGATTTCACTGGTTTCATGCCTGTTTCCCAGCTGGCATCCGAGCACTATCCACGCGTTGAAGGTGGAAACCCCGATGAAATCTACGCCAAACTGAAAGAATTAGTAGGCCAGACCTTGACGGTCAAGGTATTAACGTTTGACCAAGCACAAGGCAAGCTCATTTTCTCCGAAAAGGCGGCTGGCGACGCTGCCCAAGAAGCACGTCTCAAGCACATCAAAGAGGGAGATATACTTGAAGGTACCATCACCGGTATTGTTGATTTCGGTATCTTCGTTAAACTAGGTTCTGAAGAGGATTCCCTTGAAGGCCTTGTCCACATCTCCGAAATTGCCTGGGGCCGTGTCAGTGACATCGCTTCCTTGTATAAGGCGGGTGACCGTGTGAAGGTCCTGGTTGTTTCTACGGCTGATAACCGTGTATCACTCTCGATCAAGCGCCTCCTTCCTGACCCATGGCAAGAAGCTGCTAGCAAGTACAAGGTAAACGACCTCGTCAAAGGACAAGTCACCCGTGTTACCCCATTCGGTGTTTTCGTCCGCCTGGACTCAGAAATTGATGGTCTCGTCCACATTTCTGAAATCTCCAACGAACGGATTACCGACCCTGGTACTATCCTCCATATGGGAGAAACATTTGAGTTCAAGATCATTTCAATTGAGCCAAACCAGCATCGCCTTGGCCTCTCGTTCAAGCGAGTGAATGAACCTGCCGTGCCTGAGACAACCAAAGCCGCTACCCCTTCAGAGGAAAAAACTGAAGAAGCACCCAAAAAGGTAACTAAGAAAAAGGCACCTAAGAAACGCCTCATCGAAGAAGCCGACGACTACGAAGCCTAATCAAAGTTGTATGGTTATCACCCACTCCGGATCAGATAGCGTTGCCATTAAGACCAAGACCGAAACAGTTATTGTTGGCCCTGGCCTAACAATTGGTCAGTTTTCTCTCCCTGGAGCGGGTGAATACGATATCGCTTCAATCCAATGCGAAGGCCTGGCCTTAACCAGCTCGGTTGCCTACCTGGTCCGTGCCGAAGATTTGACGTTGCTCGTCCTAGATCATCTTGATGAGACAGTAACCAAGATCGATGATGCCTCAAAGGCTGACATCTTGATTGCAGACATCCGGAGCGATGACACTTCTGACAACCTTAAAGATATTGTAAAGGCCCTGGAACCATCATTTGTCGTCCTTCATGGTGCAGGGGCCACTGACAGCTTTGTAGAGGCTCTCGGACTGCCAAAGGTTGAGGGGGATTCCCTCAAGGTTACCCGTACCGGGCTGCCTCTCGAAGGAACCAGCCTTCTGGCACGCGCTTAATATGGAATCGCTCATTGGTAAGATTAGGCAATCTGAACGGATTGTCCTTGTTTCGCATGTCCACCCTGATGGAGATGCCGTAGGGTCCTTGTTAGGCCTCACCCTGGCATTGCAGCAACTAGGGAAAAAGGCCGAACCATACTTACGCGATGGGGTGGCATCTGTTTTCCAATTCCTTGAAGGATACGAGCAAATTTCCATGGCACCCCTTCCTAATGATGCCAGCCTTTGCATCGTCCTCGACGCTGCCGAGGCCAGCCGGACTGCCTATGCGGATACTATCCGGGCCTATGCAAAGAGGGGGGCTTTGGCATACATCGACCATCATCCTAATGCCGACCTCGCTGACCTTACAACTACTCAAATTGTCGATACCACAGCCTCATCCTGCGCAGAGCTCGTGCTACATCTTATTCGTGCGCTTGGAGTAAAGATTACCTCGTCCATCACTACTCCAATTTTAACGGGTATGTATACCGATACCGGTGGGTTTCAATTTACCAACACGACTGAGGAGACTATGCAGCATGCTGCAGACCTCATGCGCCGCGGTGGCCGCCTGAACAAGATCGTCCAATACATCAGCCATCAAAAATCTGTTGCCCACCTTAAGTTGGTGGGAATTGCCCTAGAGCGGCTCAACGTCCGCTGGAAAGGCCGTGCCGGGGTATCGGTGCTTACGCACGAGGATATGCAAGAAGCAGGGGCACTTGATGAAGACTTGACGGGAGTAGTGAATGAGTTGAACGTGCTTGAGGGCATCGATTTCATTCTCCTCCTTACTGAAATGCAGCCAGGGGAAGTCCGCGGCTCCCTAAGGACGAGCGATAACTCACGGTTTAATGTTGCGCAACTGGCCCGGGCACTGGGTGGCGGCGGGCATCCCCGGGCAGCTGGATTCACCACCACTGGGACCCTGATTGCCGAAGGAGCAGATTGGCGAATAGCACCTTTTCTGGTATCTTCATCTGAGCATCTCGGATAATTTCACCGGCCGCGGTGGTGGAACGGTATACACGACGGACTTAAAATCCGTTGCTTTCGGGCTTGCGGGTTCGATTCCCGCCCGCGGTACCAAAAAGAATACACCCCACAAAGCCTCTAGTCCCTTCGGGACAAAGCGCAGGTCTCTGTGGGGTGTATTCTTTTTCTTTTGACCGCATGATCCCGGTTTTTCATAGCTCTCTGAGTCACTTTCTGCTATTACAGATGTACGACCTTCACTAGGGTCACGAGGAAGACATGACATTCGGGATCAGAATTTTTTGCCGTGAACGAGATATTTCAGATGCCTGGAAACAGAACTTAGGCTTCAACAACTTGCTGCCACTGCTGGTCTATGCCGCCCAAACCTCAAACGGAGAGACTGACGGTATCCACATCCTGGCACTTGACCAGAATCGCATCGTGGAAGACATTCCTGTCACGGATATCGTACGAGAGATGTTCTTCAGACTCGGCTTTGAGTTCATCTGCAAATACGAGGCCATCCAGACGGGCGTGGCCCCTTGCTTCCGTCGGATTGTTACCAATCACGCTTGTGCCCGGGTAGGCCTTCACCAGCGCGATTACTGGAGAACCTTCAACGAGGCCAAAGAAACATTTGTGGCGCCGGCTGCAAGTCATATGCTGGTAAACGCTTGGGGAGACCTTTTCGCTATTCTCTTCAACGGTGAGTCAAATCCAGTAGCACAACTGCTGGAGGCCGCCAAGATTCTCGATATCGCCGCCGTTATGGATCCGCCACAACGTGATACGGATGTCGACCGGTCGCTTGCCGACCTGGCGCGGTGGCTCGAATGCGAACTTCGTATGCACCTGCACAAGACCAATCACGAGATCAGCCTGACACCTGAACAGCGAACGTAGCCATAACCCCCTTCCGGCCGCCCGGCCGGTTTTTTCTTTTTATATTCGCTTTTTTCCCACTCAAATCGTATAATATTCCTAGATACAGGTAGTATACATTCTATGCAATTTCGGGTTCCACAGAATATCGCCATGGAAGACCGGATTGTCGGCCCACTGACGGCTATTCAGTTCGTCATCCTTGTAGTCGGTTTAGGGGTTGCCTTCTTGATCTTTTCCTCTGGCTTGCCTAATCCTATTCGCATCAGCGGGGGGGTCTTTTTTGCTCTCTTTACCATTGCCATGTCAATGGGGAAGTTCAACGACCAACCCATGCACAGGTTCTTCCGGTTCATTATTGCCTTTGCGACTTCGCCAAAAGTACGGATTTGGCGCAAAACCGGCAAGGAGATCAGCTTGATTAGGCCTGCCCCCGCAATCGCTGAGGCTGATCAGCGCCATGCCCCCAGAAAGACAAGCAAGGACGAGATTGCCCGTCTCGCTGCCGTTCTCGACAGCCGTGGCCAGTCTACAAACCCACTAATCCGCAAATAATGGCCCGCTCTAACGCTGCCGCCACCCAAGAACATCTTCCAATTGCCGGCATTGTCGACGGTGTGGTTTTGATGACCGATGGCACGTTACGTTCTGTCCTCCAGATTGAACCGATCAACTTTGATCTCAAATCAGAAACTGAGCAGAACGCCATTATTTATGCCTATCAGGCCTTTCTCAATTCCCTTGATTTCCCCATCCAGATTGTCATCCAATCAAAGAAGCTTGACCTAGAACAGTACCTTATCCGCCTCGAAAAATCACAGAAGACCATTACCAATGACCTGCTGCGTATTCAAATCGAGGACTATGTCGGGTTCGTGCGCCGGCTTATCTCGGTGGCGAATATTATGTCAAAGCGGTTCTATATTGTGGTGAGTTATGCGCCGATCGGGAAGTCAGCAGGCATTGCCCAACTGATGAATATCTTCCATAAGCAGCCAACCACCGCACTGATGGATGAAAATGAGTTTTCGCGGTTCCGGTCCGAAGTACAGAACCGGGCCAACATTATTGCTGGCAGCATCGGCCGTCTCGGTGTCAAGCCAACGCTTCTTGATACCCAAGACCTGATTGAGCTCTATTATGGGGTATACAACCCAGACGTGGTTTCTGAGGAGCGCCTGACTGACATTGAAACCCTCAACGCTGGCGTAGTAAGTGCGCCAAGCGTACTAGAGGCGGATGAAGGCAAGGCCAGTGCCGAAGGGGTGGCCACTCCTACTCCCGCCCAAACACCTGCCCAGCCAGTTATCACCACCCTGGCAACACCAGTGGGGCCACAGCCTACCGATATTGCACCCGCCCCTGAGATACCTATCGGACGCGAAGAAGGCCCACCTCAGCCACCAAAGGAGGAGGCAGCTGCCCAGCCACTCGTTGCCCCAGTGCCCGAGGCCACCCTTACACCAGAAAAAGAAGCAGGGCCGCTTGCACCGGTTGAGCCGGCCACGCTCGCGACCGCAGCAGATCAAACCACTGAACCAAAAGCCACTGTATGAGCCTCTTCCACCGCGCACAATCCGAAGGGGAGATCAGTCCTGAAGCCGCACTGAGTGCCTACCAGCAGGGTCTGACCACTACCCGCGATATCATCGCGCCGGCGGACTTTGTTGTCTCGACAAATACGATCCAGATGGGGAGCTACTTTGTCCGCACCATTTTCGTCTATACCTACCCCCGCTACCTGAACACCAACTGGCTTTCACCGATCATCAACTATGATTTCACCATGGATATCGGCATGTTTATCGTGCCCCAAGATATCCAAGAGACAATGCAGCAGCTACGGAAGAAGTTAACCCAGATTGAGTCAACCCGCCAGATCGAAGCGGAAAAAGGGCAGGTACGCGATCCCGAGCTCGATACCGCTGTCCATGACATTGACGAGCTGCGCGAGGCACTCTCCCAGGGACAAGACCGCCTTTTCCAGTACAGCCTTTACTTCACCCTCTACGCGAAGTCAGTAGAAGAGCTGACCACCCTCTCAAAACAGCTTTCGGCCACCCTGGGCGGCGCCCTCATCTATACTAAGGAAGCGCTCGTGCAGATGGAGCAAGGCTTTAACTCTACCCTGCCCATTGCCAATGATGAGCTCGGCATCCTGCGCAACCTGGATACCGGCTCGCTCTCCACCACGTTTCCCTTTTCTTCGGCTGAGCTCACATCAGACGAAGGCATCCTTTATGGCATTAACCGGCACAACGACTCCCTGATTCTCTTCGACCGGTTCAACCTGGAAAATGCCAACTCAGCTGTCTTTGCTACCTCTGGTGCGGGGAAATCCTACTTCGTGAAATTGGAATGCCTGCGCTATATGATGCTCGGTACCGACGTTATCATCATCGACCCAGAAAACGAGTATCAAAAACTTGCCGAAGCGGTAGGGGGCTCCTACCTGGAAATTAGCCTCAACTCACCAAAGCGCATCAACCCGTTTGACTTGCCGCAGTCGATCCACCCAGATGACGCCCAAGAAGACTTGCTGCGCTCGAATATCACAACGCTCCATGGGCTTATCCGCCTGATGGCTGGTGGGCTGACGGCTGAGGAGGATGCTATCCTCGACAAGGCCTTGTACGAAACGTACGCCCTGAAAGATATCACGACCGACCCAACCACCCAGCAGAACCCGCCCCCTTTGATGGCCGATCTCGTGGCAGTACTGGCGAACATGCGTGGTGCCGAAAACCTTATCCTACGCTTGAACAAGTACGTAGAGGGAACCTTCGCCAGCCTGTTCAACCAGCCAACGAACTTCAACTTGACCGGTGGCCTCGTTGTATTCTCGGTACGCGACTTGGAAGAGGCCTTGCGGCCAATCGCCATTTACATGGTCCTGAACTACATCTGGAACAATGTCCGCTCCGAATTGAAGAAGCGCCTGATGGTCGTGGATGAAGCCTGGTGGATGATGCAGTACGAGGACTCCGCCCGCTTCCTTTACGGCTTGGCCAAGCGCGCCCGTAAGTACTTCCTAGGACTGACAATTATCTCCCAAGACGTGGAAGACTTCCTCTCTAATAAATATGGGAAGGCGGTCGTTTCAAACTCAGCCATGCAGGTTTTGCTCAAACAGAGCACTTCATCGATTGACGTGGTGGCCGGCGTTTTCAACCTCACTGAGCAAGAAAAATACCTACTTCTCAACGCCACGGTTGGTGAGGGACTGTTCTTTGCTGGGCTAAGCCACGTTGCCGTGAAGATTACCGCTTCCTATACTGAAGATCAGATCATTACATCCGATCCTAAACAGCTCCTGGCAATGCGGGGCGGAGCATAAGAAAAATCTATGCCACTACAACTTCCTGAAACACCCGAGACTTCAGAAGACGAAAGCACGCTTAACGGCTCTCCGGCTTCTGAGGATCTCAGCACGAACCCACCCAAAGGTGTTCAGTCAACTGGGTACGATGATGGTTTTTCCAACCCTGAATATGTGAGTAAGCAGCCTGACGGTGTGGAATCAAGAAAGAAGCTCTCGAATCCGTTCAATGACGGCGTGGAAAAGCGCAAGCAAGGGGAAGATGTCAATAAGCAGACCCAAGATGCCGGAAAGTTTGCTGGTGCTGGTGCGATCGGCAAGGCGGCAGAGAAGGGCAAGGCCGTTAAGGATGTAAGCAAAGTTGGGAAAGCGCTGACTGAAGACCCATCAGCTGCCTTAGATACACTCAAAGGACGGATGGGTGATGGAAAGGCTGGCCAGGCAGCGGACAAAGCAGTAGAACTTGCCAAGGATGCCGCTGCCCTGGCCGAGGCTTTTGCTGGTGATATTCGTGGCATTTGGAAACTCACGAAAAAATATTGGAAACCGCTACTCGCTATTGGAATAATCATGGAGCTCCCTGCTATTGGCTTGGCAATTGGGCTAAGTTCCCTTTTGATTGGCCAAGGCAACCCAGCACTCGCTGTGGCAGCCGGCAGCAACCTCTATAGTGGCTCCACCTGCGCCGAGATGCAGACTGCTCTCGATATCAACTACAACGGCAAGCCGACTCACCTTTTTATCTCGAGCCCATCTGGTAAATTCTCTGAAGAAAGCCCGATCGACGTCAACAATGGTCACGTCATTGATGCCGGTAACGTCGAATCGCCCAATGCTGTAGCCTTCTGGGACAACCTTCCAGCTGCCGATAAGACTGCTGACGTTGTACAATGGTATATCACTGCCCGCTGGCCGTATTCGGCTACTAACTTCGCAGGTGGAACGACCCGGTCGGGGTTCAAAGATTTACCCTCCTTTGGATCTTTTGCTGGCCAGAAGGCAATTATCTTTAACCCAAAAAACGGGAAGGCAGTCCTAGGTATAATTGAGGAATTCGGTCCAGCCCCTTGGACTGGGATTGGCAACAGTGCCAATGATCCGAAGGCGGCAGACCAGAAGACTCTTTGGACCACTACCTCAGAGAACCAAAACGGCTACCGAATCTACGATCCGACCGGCTTTACCGGCCGTGTGGCTGGTGGCCCTCCCACCGTGGAAAAGGCACTCGGTACTGATAACATGAGTGACATCCAGTTTGGGTTTGCTCCTGCTAGTTGGGACCAGCCGGGGGATACCCACAAACTTGGCCCGCTACAGTGCACGATTGTGAACCACAATAGCGGGTCAACGCCCGGAGTGATCAACGTCCCGGGAGTCAGTGAGACTACTGCGATCAAGTGTGGCAACGCTAGTCTTGATGCTGTCGCCCTTTACTACAACAAGCAATTTACCAACTCTGCCACCTTGGCGAAGAATGCTGATGGCAGCTATACCGCAATGGATACCAGCTGTCTCACACCTGCCCAATTAGCGGGTGGCTCGGGCGGGGCGGCGGCAGACCTTACGTTTGCGGATCTCGGCACGGGATCAGGGGAAGTATCTTTCCCGATGATCGTTAACTCACTGAATGGTGGTGACCCGGTTGTAATGTACAGCGCCCCAGATGCGATTTATGGTGGCGCCAAAAGTATCTTTGTGCTAACTGGCTATGATGCAACAAAGCTGACTTTTGATGTTATGGCTCCCAGTCCAGGCTCGTTTAAGAATTTCGTCGGGGTAAACAGCAAGGGTACCACCTTGACCCAGGCATATTTGACGTCTGCCGCTAACACCAACAGTGCCTACAGTCACCCAGCGTTTATTATCAGGCAGAAATGGATAACGCCTCAGTAGCTTTTTATCCGAGAACCGCAGTATACTAAATGTATATAACGATATCATATAGCAGAGACCATTGAGAGGAGGGGAAATATGGCAAATTCTGGTGGTAACGACACTCTAGGGGCGCTAGCTGGTGTAGGAGCGGTCCTTGCCCTACCTATTGTGGTGATCGTTCTAATGTTTGGCCTTGCTGCAAGTGCCGGGGCTTCGCCGAATGCAAAGGGTAAAGAAGTTCCCCAGGCCATCAACCCCAACCCGGCAACCGAGAGTTCGGCATTCGTTTCCCAGATATCTGACTTTAAACGCTACGAAGACGTCACCGGCTATCTCCAAAAGAATAGCCAGCTTTTATCTGACTTGCAGACGAGGCTCGGCGCCATTTCGGCAAAGCTGACTGCCAGCACGCCGTATACCGCAAATGGTGTCACCATCCCTGCGGCCAATGTTGATAAGATCATTGCGATCATCAATCAGATGAATGGTGACATCAGCAACATCCAGAGCCTGGTTGCTGCAAACAACTTGACCGCCACGAGCAAATACACCACCGATCTGATCAGCAACCTGCAGAAAATTCAAACACTCAGTATGGGCGGGGGGAGCACGGCCATCGTGCAGGCCGCAGAGGATATCGTCAACCAGAACAATAACGGGCATGGGTCAATCAAATATCCCGATCCACATAATGCCCAGGTCTTGAAGGGACCCAACAACACACTCCTTCAAATAGACTGTTCTGGTTTTGCCAGTTATATCTTACAAAAAGTGGGTATTTTTAGCCCGACAGAATGGGCCTCCGTCCTGATATTCGCCACCACATACGCCAAGGATCCCCGCTTTAGCGTCGTGCAGTCGAATATAGGGGGCAGTATTGATGAACAGACGATAGAAAACACCGCCCAACCTGGGGATTTCTTACTAAGCAATAGCGGTTCATCAATTACCACTAACAGCAATGTACAGAATCACGTCGTGATTTACCTTGGCCAAGTCAATGGAACATATGAAGTGGCCGAGTCCACTACTAAGAAGAGTACCGGTCAGAGCGGGCCGATGTTTGACACGCTTGATAACCGGGTTACTAAGAACGGGGCAGTCCAGATGATTCTTCGCCCAATTGGTGCTACTCCATGAACCGTGCTCTCCGCACTCTTGTTTCCTACATTACTATCCAGGCCTTGCTCTTGGTACCGCTCTTAGCGGCCGTCCAAGTAAAGGCAGATACCACAAGTCCGACGGCACCCACCTGTAACCCACAGCAAATTGTCTCGTCTGACGAGGCAACTGCATCACCTTCGCCAACGCCTTCTGCCACAGCCTCTCCTACGCCCACTCCTTCTCCTACACCGGCGGACGATAGTGACCCGCTGGACTTTGACCCAACGCAACCTAATACCCTCACCGCCGTCAGTGTAGATATTGCCCAAGAGAACCCGTTCTTTGACAGCACTGCGTTTAACAACTCGATGCAGAACTTTGCCAAAGGTGACAACGGCTTCTTCGACACAACAAGCAACACTTGGTACTTCTGTTCTTCAGAGGGGCTCAACATCGCAGGCGGGCCCGTTACTTTCGGTTATGATGCTGGCCTCTACTTCAGCACCCTCCAGTACCCAATAAACAGGATCACTTTCGACAATCCACTTGATGCCTATGCCCTGCTTGGTGAGCCCTGTACGCTCTTCAAGGCTGACAATACCTGTGATGAAACAATGACAACCACCACGGTAACAGGACCTGATGGTAAACCTCAAACCCAGCAAGTGCCGGAGTACTACCAAGAGGTCTGGAATAACGGCCATTGGGATGCCCCTAAGGCTGATGCCCGGATTTTAGAGACCCTTGTTTACCTTGTGACACCTGTCGACCAGGGGGGAGCGGGAGAAGAAAGTATCGATGTGGGCAAGGTATTGCAGACCGATCAAACTGATTCTGACTTTGTCTCGGAATCGCCCAATACTATTTCCTCACATTACTACGACCAGACAGACCCGGAATCACCGAGCATCATTGCCACAGGTGTTGATATAACCGGTGTTGGTTCCCTTCGGATAACCACGCAGGTCGTCAAGGAAAAACGTATCGGTTCACCAGACATTTCGTACACGTACAATAGTATCCCCATTAAGGTAACCTATCAGACGAACCAAGGCGCCCAGAGTGCACCTGCTGCACCGTCAACGAATATCTACCAAGGGGCTCTTGGGCTCTTTAGCAGCCAGCTTGGCTCGCTTCTCCAAAGCATGGGGCTAAGCTCCAATATTGATTACAGCAAAGCAAACCTTAATAACCTAGGGAGTGTAGCTTCCCTCATCGGACAGTCTCTAATCTCCAACCTCATCAATAGCCCTACCGGTTCGATCAGCGGCTGGGACTTAGGTTCAGTCTTAAATAACATCGGTCGCGCCTACATTGCTGACCAGTTAGGGTTGCCGGCAAATAGCCTTGTCTACGGGGATACAAGCAGTGACATGATCCGGGATATCGGCCAGGCAACGGTAGAAAAGGCCCTCAATTTACCAAGCGATGCCCTTTCAGGTGACACTTCTGATGATATCCTCGCCAACACAGGCCGCCGGTTCCTTGAGGATGCGATCGGAGTGACACCTAATACTTTCCAAACTGGCACGAACTATTCCCAGACCAACATACTCCAGCGGATTGGGGCAGGATACATTGAGCAAAAGCTGGGACTTAACCCTCAAAGCCTGCAGACTACCGACTGGAGTGCCTTTGTTGCTTCTCCCAAGACCCAGTTATTGTTTAGCTCCGGCCAAGCAACATATGTCGACAACCAACTCAACATGGGGACGAACCAAACTGGGAGTAGTGCCGACAATTACGGGTTTACAGCCAATGACTTCAACGATCCGGTGGGTAAAGTCATCAACAACCACAGCTCTAGCAATGTGGCGCGTTTCTTACAGATCGTCGGAGACCGTGCACTCCAACTCAGCCTAGGGAAGTTCATCGCAGCTATAGCCGGGACAAATAACGGGAATGCGACGGTAAACACGATCCCCAGCGCCGATTTTGTCCAGCCAACGGCGGATGCATTTGGCCTGCATATTGCATCATCACCGTTCTCAAACCTATTTAACATCCCGATTGGCGATGTGATCATTATTAACAACCAAAAGGTTGGCAACACTTACTACGCGGTGTACATGGACAGCACAGGCCAAAACATACAAAAGAATAATTTTGTCACGACCACCCAAGTAAACCAGCTGGCACAGCTGTACCTTACGGCCAAGGCCACTAACCAGTTTGTACTCACTACAACCACCCCGCTTGTCAGTACCCTTGTCACGCTCCATAACCAACTTCAGCCGTGGAGTAGCCTCGTGCAGGCAGTATCTACCCTGGTCAACAATGCCGTGACAGAGGCCGATGGCGGCATCTTTACTGTTCTCAATCTTTCGGCACTTCTCCCTATCCAGCAGGGAATCAGCACCGCCGCTGGCCTTATCCAAAAGTATGACGACGGGTTGACGACCAGCATCAGCTCGAGTGGGCAATCAGGGGGTAGCGCTGCCCTGGGACTACCTGGGACTCTTTTCAACGTTGACCCCCTCACTGGTTTCTATACCTCCGTCGTCCTTACAACTGACCCTGTTACTTCTTTCTTACAAGGTGATGTAAGTACCTCTCTTATGCAGGCAGTTGGACGAACGGTCATCGGGAACCGCTTAGCCTCTAATACTACGGCACAGATTATGTTGGCCGGGATGTTACAAAGTAACACCAGCGCCATCTTTAGTACCATTACCAACAGCATCTCTGGCACTCCCCCTGGTGGGAACAATATCTTAAGCATGCTCGACTCTACCCTATGGTCAGGAGGCGGTATGCAGCTTAGTGACTTCGAGCGTATTTTTATCAAGAACTTAGGCGCCGATGCCTTCGACCGTATCGGGGAACAGCAACTCTTAAGTGCAGCGTGGAAGCTGTATGCTGTGCCGGCACTTGGGTCGAATGGTGGGGTCAGCCAAACACTCAATCAGATCAGCCAGGATATCACCTTCTACACCACCCGCATTGCCGACCTCCAGAACATCTCACGTAACCTTTATAGTCAGTTCAGTAACATCGCCGGTGTTGATGCCTCCCTCCTTAGCCAGCTTGCGTCATTAAACAGCACCAATTTCACCCAGACTATCAACAATGTCCGCACCATGTCCGCCCAATACGAGGCGATCATTGGTAACTTGCCGACAGGCTCCCAGGTAGGCCCCACCATCCCACAGCAGATACAGAAAGCAATGCAGGACATGCAAGAGATTGCGGCTGGCCATCCTTTGAACTTTAACCAGGCACCTGGTTCTGGTGGCCAGGGAGTCCCTCCTGCGAGCTGCCTGCTTCCTAGCAGCATCCAGGGCTTCTTTAAAACCGCATCCAGCGGCTTCAGCAATATTGCGGCCCAGGTAGCATCCTGCCAGATTGACCTAAAACTCGGTTTACCGAACGGGTCTATGTATGCCTGGTATCAGTCAAAGGACTACAGCCTTGATTCGCTTGAACTTGTGATTGGCCGCCTCTATGGTAAACAAATTGGCCAAACCTACACGGATGACCAGGCAAAGGCAAAGGGGGCAGAGATTATGGAAGCCAGTGCTGTGAATGCCATTGTGGGGGCAGTCCCTGGCCTTAGTGCCCTGGCGAAGGATGTTGGCCTTGGCCCGAAGGATATTGTCAGCCTCTTCACTG
>Ga0207070_1218_pt1 | contig 13364 bp, 10 predicted proteins | sample Alteio_BWMinHeat_92_FD_153591 | JGI IMG/M metagenome (GOLD analysis project Ga0207070, IMG submission 153591) | Enriched cells from forest soil in Barre Woods Harvard Forest LTER site, Petersham, Massachusetts, United States -... | ecosystem: Environmental > Terrestrial > Soil > Temperate forest >...
GGTCCCTTAGGCTTCGGAAGTAGCCAGCAGTTGGAAGCTAGCAACTCGTCTCTTGTGCGTGGGCTTGCTTGGCCTGGAGCAGGCGAATGATCTCGCCCTGGTCCGGCAAGCGCCCGGTTTGCTTCTTGGAAAAGATCTGCTCCCCATCAACCTGAACATCAAATGAGCCAGGGCTGCCCATGCGGATGTTGGTAGGAATCTTTAGCTGGCTCTCGATCGCTTGTTTCAGGCTCCCGGCCTGAGCTTTGATGTCGCTTCACATAAAACAGCGCTTGATTTCGACTGTCATGGATTTCTCCTTCAGAGAGTCTATCGAAAGGGAGCGCATTGCGATAGTTACTCGAGGCCCCTTTGGCGCAATGTCGCGAGTCATCGAACAATGCGTTGACCGGATTAGAGTCTTTTCAGAGTTGATGGAGCTTGGTCGAAGAACAAACCGAGGGCCCCTCAACTCCGGTATCTCGCGCTCGACCATCCCAGCAACCGCAACACCGGCGTTGCTGGGGGCTTCCGGATAGAAGACGCGCGGACGGCCCTCCTCCGCTCAGAACGACAATCTCGTTTTTTGCGATAAAGCAGTTATGAACCGCTTACAACTGACTGCAAATCCTACTGCCGCGAAGCGTTCAGTTTGGTCTTGAGATCTGGGATATAGCTCACTTGGGCGTCTGGTTCGAGTGCTCTTGCATTCTGGATCGCTGTTTGCCAGGCGGCCCGGGCTTCATCTTTTTTGCTGAGTGCCATGGCGGTGTCGCCCAGGGCGGTTTGGGCCAACACGCCTCCTGGATCGATGGTTACCGCTTCGCGCGCCAGAGTCATCGCTTGTTCAGCCTGATGTTGTGCGAGCAGCTCATTGGCACGCTGGGCGCGGCTCAAGGCTGCGGCTTCCGGAACTGGGAAATCTCCGCGGTACACAAAGACGCCGTAGTCGATTGTCTCAGCCGGCTTCAGCTTCTGAAATGAGCGGTAAGGATTCATCAAAGCGCTGGGCCATTCGCATCCGCTGAGGTCGCCGGCGCTGATCAAGACGGTTCCGCGAATTTGCCGTGGAACGATATCCGAGCCTCCCACCCAGCCGGTATCAGGAGTCGGCATGGAGTGGCAGTGAATGCCGTAGTTGTGGATGTTGATCTCGGGATGGGCGAAGTACGCGAACCAACATTCTTCATTGGGATGGCGGTCCTGCCAGCTCTTCACCTGGAGAAGCTGCTGTGCCCAATCCAGGTTGGCGTCGCTCAGCAGATTGTGGACGTTCTTCGGTCCTCCCCACGCTTCGTTGGCGTAGGCCATATAGTTGGGAAAGACCGCGAGCGCAGAGACGATATGCGCGCCGACGAGCAACGCGCAGATCCACAACCAGCGCCTGCTGCCGCGCGCCAGAGCCACTGCACCTCCCGCGGCGAAGATCGCAGCCAACGCATACAAGGGCAGGATATGGCGAGCGCCTATATTCATTCCCGCCATCATGGCCACCGCTAAGTAGACGATCCATGGAATGAAGATGTACGCGAGCTCGCGGCGCTTGTCCAATTTTCCGGTGAAAACAGCGAACATAGCGAGCCCGACTAATGCCAGCATTCCCAAAGTGGTCTTGATAAGGATCACGGCAGGGAAGTACCACCATTTGCCATGGGCATATACGTTGCCGAAGATGTACGTGGGATAAAATGCTGCCATCTGCTTTACATCCACCAGCCCCATCAGGTACGACTCGGGCAACAGATGCGCGCGGGCTACGCCGCGAATGATGGTGGAATTAAATCGTCCAAGCGGAGCCATGTACTCGGCAAGCGAAGGTTTGAGCTGCAGCGGAGTGGGCCGAGCAGCATAGCGATATCCGTAAAAAGCCCATAGCACCAGCACGCTGATTACAACAATGACGGCCAGAGCCGTGGCCAATCGCTTCGCGACCTCTCCGCGAGAGTCTTTCGCCGCCGCCGCTATCTCCCATGCCGCAAGCAGAATGAGCATGGGCGCCAGAAGAATTCCTGAATGCTTGGTTGCCAGCAGCAGTCCGGCGATGACTCCAGCGATCAACAAACGGCCGATGGTCGGACGCCTCACATAGCGATAGAAGGCATAGACCGCAGCGACAAAGAAGAGCGAAACGCCGATATCGGTAGTTACCAGTCCGGAGTGAGCCAGGATGTTCGGATCGAAGGTGACCAACAGCAGAGCCAACACTCCAGCGCCGATTCCGAACCATTCACGCGCGGCCAGGAAGACCACCAGAGAAAGACACAGCGCGAGCAGACCTGCGGCGAGGCGCATGCGAAAGACGAGCCGTTGGCTGGCGCCGTCATTGCGCGCGAGCCAGTCGCGTCCATCGAAGTAGGCTTCCGTTTTGAAGTTGCGACCCTGCAGCGGGGGAAGCCAGAGCTTCTCACGGAGCAGAGGCGCAACGGCCAACAGCTTCACCAGCGGAGGGTGCTCGGGATTCAAGCCGAAGTCACTGGTCTTCCACATCATGTAGCCGGCGAACATGTGGTCGGCTTCGTCAAACGTCAACGATTCCCGATGCACGACGAGGGCGACTTGCAGGGCCTGGGTAGCGAGGCAAGCGACTACCACAGCCCAAACCAATGCTTCCTTTTTCTTCTGCGTCATAGTTGTGGAAGTTAAAGCAATAAATCCTAAGGGAGTTTGTGCTTTCCGTCGAGCGACGCGGCTAGGAGCAATAGAGAAATATGACGCGGATCGCACGAATGATCGATAGTGAAGTATCGGCTCTGCGCCTCACGGAACCAGAAAAAGGCGCGACCAGCGCCACGATAACCTCCCTCAGCCTACAGGATGCGTTTGCAGTCGAAAATGTCCTATGAGGGATAGTCTCTTTCTAAAGTGATCCTGCCTAATCACACATCGATTGAGAGGTTCAGGTTCGCTTAATGTAAGGAGTGTAATTCTATAGGCGCGAGTATGATGCTCGTTTTTTGCCCGTTGACCTGTCCTGTGCCATGAGAGTCCTTGTTATAGAAGATGAGCGGCGGCTTGCCCAGAATGTGGCGAGAAGTCTGCGCGAGGTAGCTGGGTTCGCGGTCGATCTCGCATTCGACGGCGAAGACGGACTCTTCATGGCGGAGGCAAATCCCTACGACTTAATCATTCTCGACCTGATGCTGCCGGTGATCGACGGCTTGCAATTACTCGAGCGCATGCGTCGTGATGGACATCGCATTCCCGTTTTGGTGCTAACAGCTCGCGATGAAAAGGAATGGGTGGTGAAATTGCTTAACGCCGGAGCCGACGATTATTTGAACAAGCCTTTCGATCTGGGAGAGCTCATCGCGCGGTCAAAGGCGATCATCCGCCGGGGCAAGGGCCATGGCGAGGCGGTGCTGCGCGTCGGCGATGTGGAGGTCGATACCATCCGTCACTCGGTTCGTCGTGCAGGCCGCCAAATTCAGTTGACGGCAATGGAGTATCGACTCCTGGAGTACCTCGCACATCGAGCCGGAGCCGTGGTTTCGAAGACGGAGCTGCTCGAGCATCTTTATGACTACAACTGGGAAAAGTTCAGCAACGTCATCGAAGTTTATATCTCCAGTTTGCGGCGCAAGATGGAAGGGAATCTATCTTCTCCAATCATTCACACGCGGCGCGGTCAGGGCTACGTTCTGCAAGAGTAATCAATGCTTCTGAGCTCTATTCAAAAGCGCGTTCTGCTCACGATCGTAGTTTCCGAGCTGCTGCTGGCCGTGGCCCTGGCCAGCATTGCGATTTCCTACACACGCCATCGGCTCCTGGCAGCGTTCGACGCTGCGCTGCGCGCCCGTGCGATGAGCCTGGCGGCTCTTGTGCACTACGCCGACGAAAATGTTTCTGGCCTGGAGTTCGCGAAGACCCTGGTTCCCCCGAGCCTCGAGCCCGGCAAGCCAGACTTGTATTTAGTGGAAGTAACCTCAGCGGGGGTCATCGCCCGTTCGCCCAACTGGCCCGAGGGTTCGGAAATCCCAAAATCTCCCGGCGTTTCCAGAGTCCGTGCGGGCGGGAAAACATATCGCGGAGCGTGGCTGCTCAACCTTCCGATCTTGGACGAGGATCGCCCGGCGACGCCGCCTAAGATCTCGGTATTTTATGCAGCGCGCAGTAACGGGATCGAAAACGAGCTTTTCCAAGCTACAGAATTCATCGCCGCCTGCAGCGCCGTCATTCTGGCCTGTACCTTGGGAATTGCTTATTGGGGGCTTCGTCGCGGATTGTTGCCCCTTCGTGCGCTCGCACAGCAGTCCGCAAATGTATCGACTCGAAACTGGGATGTTGATGTCGATCTCGCCAGGCAGCCCGACGAGCTGAAGCCGCTCATACAAGCTCTGAATGACATGCTTAGCCGGCTGCGTCAGTCGTTTGTGCAGCAACGGGAGTTTCTTGGAAACGCAGCGCATGAATTGAAGACACCGGTAGCAGTCCTGAAATCGACGCTGCAAACATTGAACCTGAAGCCGCGAACGACGGCAGAGTATCGGCAAGGCCTCGATGGCGCTCTCGAAGACCTGGAGCGGCTGGAGAAGTTGCTTCAATGGATGCTCCGCCTTGCCCGCGCCGAGCAATGGGCTAGTGGTTCTGCCCGAACCGATATAACGGTAATTGAACTGACTGACACCTGTGAGGAAGCGGTTGCGCGCATCGCCGCGTTAGCCCGCAGCCGCAACGTTTCGATAATGATGTACAGGAATGGGCCGTCTCCGGTGCGCGCCGATCCCGAAGACCTCCAGATTATCTGGGTCAATTTACTGGAAAACGCAATCCGATACAGTCCAGAGTACGCGACCGTGCAATTACAGATTCACCGTGTGAACGATCAGGCACGAGTTCGGGTTAGCGATCATGGACCCGGAATCCCGCAGGAAGAGATTGCGCATCTGTTTGAGCGTTTTTATCGCGGGGATCCGTCGCGAGCGCGCGACACCGGCGGATTTGGCCTTGGGCTCGCATTGGCCAAAGCGTTCACCGAAGCCTACGGTGGAACGATCCAGCTCGACACACAAGTGCGATCGGGGACATCGGTGGTAGTGGAACTGCCCTTGTCTAACCTGCCTTTGAATTGACTGGCGAAGTTCCGCCATGGGTTCCTGGCGATTCAGCTTCCCTTCAGCTTGCGTCGTCCATTCTTTTTCGCGTGAGACTGATTCGATGAACACACGATGAGGAGAGAACAATGACATCGAAACGCATTTTCCATGTGGTTACTTCCACGCTTCTGCTCGGACTCTGCAGCGCCAACGCCCAGGAAACCAAAATCAAGTTCCAGGATCTCCCACCGGCGGTACAGGAGACGGCAAAGGCCCAGAGCCAAGGGGCCACGGTGAGAGGTTATTCCAAGGAGATCGAGAAGGGCAAAACCGAGTACGAGGTACAACTGGTGGTCGATGGTAAGAAACGGGACGTTTCCATCGATCCGAATGGCAAGGTGATCGAGACCGAGCAAGAGGTCGCATTCGACTCGGTTCCCGAAAAGGCACAGGACGCGATCAAACACCAAGCCGGAGGAGCCAAGATTGAAAGAGTCGAGCAGGTGAAATCAGACCAGGCGACCGTGTACGAAGCTGTAGTTCACCAGAATGGAAAGAAACACGAGATCAGAGTGCTTGAAAGCGGCGAAAAAGCACCACCGGAAGACTAGGCGAGGCTTGCAACCATTTCCGACGTACCTCGTCGATTGGCAGCAATGAGTAGGTTCGATCGGCGAGGTCGCGCCTGGTGGCTTCGTAACCGCTGCTCAAAACTCAGTGTCGTTCATTCAGCATCGAACACAATTTGAGATTCGTAGACTACGGATGCCTTCCTTCAGACAAATGTCCCGAAGCGTTCTAATGCTGGAGCTGCTCGCTCTTCTGTGGGGTAACTGTTGCCATGCGCAGAGTCACGCTCCAGCTTCCCACGTGATCTCCGGAAGCATTCACGATCCTTCCGACGCCGCGATCGTTGGAGCCGAGGTGGGCTTAACCCTGCCGGATGGGCGGATTGTTGCCCAAACCAAAACCGACTCTTACGGCAACTTCCGTTTTAGCGGAATCAACTTGGGAACGTACCGAGTCGAAGCGCAGCATGAAGGTTTTCGGGAAACTACAGCAATCGTACGAGTTATCGATCGCCCGCAAGTCGCCATGAAGATCGTGCTTCCGATCGCCGTGGCACAGCAGGAAGTCACGGTCGCGAGCAGCGAAGCTGTGCCGCTGGTGAGCAACGACGTCGCCGAGAACCAAAACGCGAATACCATCGAGCGGTCTGCCTTGGATCAGATTCCCGTTTTCGATCAGGACTACATTGCCACGCTATCGCGCTTCCTGGACAACTCTTCGCTCGGGACCAATGGCGTTTCGCTGGTTGTGAATGGAGTTGAAGCCAATGGGCCCGGAGTAACGAACTCCGCAGTCAAGTCCGTCAAGATCAATCAGAATCCCTATTCGGCGCTCTATTCGCGCCCGGGGCGTGCCCGCATCGAGATTGAGACCAAAGGCGGCTCGGCGCAATATCACGGCGAAGTCAATGTCATGTTCCGGGACGCCGTCTTCGACGCCAAGAACGCCTTTGCAACGACCAAGCCTCCGGAGCGGCGTCAATACTACGAGGGGTCGGTAACTGGTCCAGTCGGTCGAAATAAGAAGACAACTTTCCTCGCGTCGGTGGATGAAGATCGTGACGATCAGCAAGCGTTTGTTGTGGCTCAGGGCTTGAACGACACAATTCGCGCGAATGTACCGACGCCTTCGCAGCACTTCTTCGCCTCTGGTCGCATCTTTCATGACATTGGAGCGAGCGATCAGTTCTGGATCGGATACTCCTACGAGCAGAGCTCGCGCAAGAATCAGAACGTCGGCGGAATCATTCTTCCCGAAGCGGGAACAAATATTTTCAACGTCGAGCACGAAGTCAACATCAGCTACCGCAAAGTCTTTTCTCCCCGGCTGTTGAACCAGATCCATTTTCTCCTCGGACATCAGGACACGCCGGTAACCAGCACGACAGCCGCTCCGTCTATCGTCGTCCAGGGAGCTTTCATCGGAGGCGGCGCGCAGGGCGATTCAAAGCGAACGGAGGCGCACGCGGAGGGCGCCGATATCGTGACTTACGATCGCGGCAAGCACGATCTTAAGTTTGGCGTCGAAATCCCTGATTGGAGCCGGCGCGGCGCGGACGACTTCACCAATTTCCTCGGCGCGTACAGCTTTGCCAGCCTCGCCGAGTATGCGGTCGCTCGCCCCGCGAACTATCTTGTACAGCGCGGTCAGGGACACCTCGTCTTCTTGGAAAAGAATGTCGCCGGATTTATCGAGGACAATGTTCGCGTGACGGCTGGGCTTCAGGTGTCGGTCGGCCTGCGTTATTACTTCCAGAATTACTTTCACGACGACTCCAAAAACCTCGCGCCGCGCTTCGGTTTCGCCTGGGCGCCGGGGAAGAAGAGCAAGACGGTGATCCGCGGGGGCGGCGGGGTATTCTTCGACCGCACTGGCCCGCGTCCTATTGCCGACCTGCTCCACTTTAATGGCGTCAATCTTCAGCGGTTCATCGTGGAGAATCCCACGTTTCCGGTCGATCCAGGGTCGTTGTTCGCTGAGCCCACAAGTTTGGTCGTCCTTGATCCTCGGGCGCGCATTCCGTACACGATTCAGTACGGGGCAGGACTGGAACGCCAGATCACGTCGCAGAGCACGCTGAGCGTGAACTGGATTGGAACGCGCGGCATCGACCTGTTCCGTTCCCTCGACACGAACGCGCCTCCACCTCCGTTGTATGCGGCGCGTCCTGATTCGAACCTCGGCCAAGTGAGGCAGCTCCAGTCGGAGGGCTACCAAAAGAGCAATGCCATGGAGGTGAGTTTCCGAGGCCGTCCAACGCACTTGTTCACCGGCCAAGTGCAATATACGTTGTCAAAAACCTACAACAACACCTCGGGCATCACTTATTTTCCAGGCAATAGTTTCTTTCCCGAGAACGATTGGGCCCGCGCCGATACCGATTCGCGGCATCGACTGAACCTGATGGGCACGTTCGCGCTAAGCCACTATGCCAAATTGGGAACCGCCTTTTCGGCTTACTCCGGCGCGCCAATCACGGTCACCACTGGCAACGATGACAATCACGACGGCATTTCCAACGACCGTCCTGCCGGGCTGCCGCGCAATACTCTGCATGGACCGGCTTTTGTGGATCTCGATCTCAGCCTGTCGCACGAATTCATGCTGACGCGGGGAAAGAAGGAAGGGCCGTCGCTCACTGCGCAAGTTGGGGGATTTAATGTGCTGAACCACCGCAATGACGTGACGTACGTTGGTGTTCTAACTTCCCCATTCTTTGCTCGCGCCGTAGCCGCCCGTTCGCCGCGTCAGATGCAAATGAACCTGCAATTCAAGTTTTGAGTATAGTCGCGGAGTGCGAGGTGGGCTATCGAGCCTCGTAGTCTCAAATAGTAGCAGCGCAATGCGAACGCAAGGATGCGAGTACTCCTTCGTCCAGAACGAATTGGAATCCGCATAGCTTTGCCCGCATGGCGACCGATTGGATAGTTCGAGGAACCTGATCTTCTCTCGCGACTCTCCCCGCAATAATCATTTCGATTTGTTCTCCTGCGGCCGGACGATAGACGCGGAAACCAGCAGCTTCAATTTGTGGAAAGAGGCAAAACATCAACTGCCGCATTCCGATTGCATCTTCCAGAGCTTGCATGGAAGCATGATGAGCTCCCAATTCTTGCGGCAAGTCGTCATCCCATGGGTCGGGCGATCTCGCCAGCCAATCACATTCAGCTTCCCGGCCGAGCAACTGGAACCGGAGGAGTCTCAAGGGCGCGCGAGACAATTCTCCGAATCGCAAGTGCGTCTTGAAGACGCGAAGAAAATAGCTGACATCGCACAACTGTCTTACGAGAGTGCCAGGACCCAAATCACTGGTTCTGCCGAGCTGTCCGACAATCAAGCCACTTGAGTCCCGCCAAGAAAAGCAACTCGGATCGTGCACGAGAATCCTCCACGCAGAGCCAGGATTTCCCTTCAGAGGGCAGCTACGCCCTGTTCGCGGTTGCGAATCCGGACGGCCCCGTCAATCTTGTAGAAGAATATCTTGCCGTCTCCGATCTTTCCTGTGGCGGCAGCGTTGATGATGGCATCAGTGGCTCTTTCCACGAGCTCGTCATCCACCACGATCTCGACTTTGATCTTTGGCAACAGATCAACATCGTATTCGTGGCCGCGATAAATTTCAGAATGGCCTTTCTGCCGGCCGTGCCCCTTTACCTCTGAGGCCGTCATTCCATCTACGCCCACTTCGACGAGAGCGTCCTTCACTGCTTCAAACTTTGACGGTTGAAGAATCGCTTCAATCTTGGTCATCTTCGCTCCACTTCCCTTCTTGTTTAGAGATGATGATCACTTGTTCAAATCGGGAACCGGGGCTTCCCTGTGGAGAAGCCCCGGAAATGATTTCGTCATGACCTCGCGTTGAAAGCGTGAGTCGCCTGCACCTTTGCCGTCAGGAGAGTTGGCTCCTCCACTCGAAGAGTCTCTGCAGGCATGCCGCCGGGTCTTCCCAGGCTGGAAATAACGTATTCCGGATAGGCGGAGATGCCGTGCTCGTGCAGATCGAGACCGTATAGTTCGCCTTCTTTGGAGACGCGCAACGTGCCTGTCAGATTCACGAGATACATCACTGCCATTGCTACTGCGAATGTAGAGAGCGTAATGATCAGACTGCCGATCGCCTGCGCCAGCAGAAGTTGTGTCCCTCCACCGTAGAACAGGCCTTTCAGAGCGGCGGAGTTATCGGGCCCAGTCGCTCCGGTCGAACCGTATTTGCCGCAGGCGAACAGGCCAAGTGAGAGAGTTCCCCAAATGCCGCATATGCCGTGCACTGGAACCGCGCCGATGGGATCGTCGATGCGTAGCCATTCCAGCAGTTCGACGCCGATAACAACGACTACACCGGCAACCCCGCCGAGCAAGATTGCCCCGGTCGGACTAACCCAGTAGCAAGGACAGGTAATTGCGACCAAGCCAGCCAGGAAGCCGTTTACGGTGAAGCTTACGTCCCACTTCTTGCTGAAGAGGTAGGCGTAGAACATCGCGGTTAAACCAGCTCCGCATGCGGCGAGCGTAGTGTTGGCGGCAACGCGACCGATGCCTTCGAAGTCCATAGCCGAGAGCGTGCTTCCCGGATTGAAACCGTACCAGCCGAACCAGAGGAGCAGGCCCCCGCTGGCGGCGATGGTGAGGTCATGCGGCATCATAGGCCCACCGCCATCGCGCTTAAACTTGCGACCCAAACGCGGTCCCAAAACGATAGAACCCGCGAGCGCAATGAAACCGCCGATGGTGTGCACGACTGTGGAACCGGCGAAATCGTGGAAGCTCTGTCCCAAAGAGGGAAGGAAGTAACCGGCAGCTCCCATTGTTGCCAGGAAGCCGTCAGGACCCCACGCCCAATGTCCGATGATCGGATAAATGAAACCGGAGACGGCAACGCTGTAGAGGAGATCGCCGACGAATCCGGTGCGCCCGATCATGGCCCCGGAAGTGATGGTGGAACAGGTGTCGGCAAAAGCGAATTGAAAGATCCAAAATGCCAGGAAGGCAACGCCTGTGGTTTCATAAGTTGCAGGAACGTCCTTCAGAAAGAACCAGTGATAGCCAATCAGCCCATTTCCGTGGCTGAACATGAAGGCAAAGCCGAAAGCGTAGAAGAGCAGCCCGCACAAGCATGTGTCCACAATGCATTCCATCAGGACGTTCACCGTCTCGCGCGACCGACAGAAGCCGGCCTCGAGCATGGTAAAGCCGACTTGCATGCCGAAAACCAGGAAAGCTGCGACGAGTGTCCACGTGGTATTGATGGGATTCACCACGTCAGCAGCCTTGAGCTGCGGACCTTCTGCCGCATACGCGTGCGCGAAGCAGAGGCTGGTGACCAGGTAGATGATGGCGAGAACCGCTGCCAGTCCTATCGCCTTTCCGGCGATCAGCGACCCTCCATAGCGACGCCATTCAGGATCCCGAAGACGGCGCTTCAGGCGAGAAAGCTTTTCCGAGATCGAAAGCTTATGTCCATCTCTTTGGATAAGGCGCATTGTTTCTTTTCTCCTTCGAAGCTGGTAGAAGTCTGGTCTCGTCATATCTATGCCTCACCGAGTTAAGGCTTCTACTAGTGATCCGATACCTTTGCGACGGTAGCAGCGCCGAAGGAAGACGAACAATTGTCCTTTGGTATTGGTTTTCGCCGGAAAACGTAATAGTTATGATAAGGAAAACCAAGTGAGCTAGCCGGCCATGAGTACTTCTATAGGGGCGAATGAAAGGACTAATAGAGTGGAGAGAATTGTTCTTCGCCGATCAATAGATATGCCGTTGAGGTAGGCTCTTTAGCTTCTCGGTCATGCGAACTAATTCCGCGAGGGAACCCGCATGCATCCGCTGCATGGCCTGGCTGCGATGGGCCTTCACTGTCACCTCACTGACGCCGAGCTGTGCGGCGATTTGTTTATTGAGCAGACCGTTAACGACCAGGTTCAAGACCTCGCGTTCGCGCCGGGTGAGCGTTTCAAACCGCGATCGCAGCGAAGACAATTCTTTCTCTCGTTCCCGCACAACGCAATCCGAGTCGAGAGCCTGATGGATTGCAGCCATGAGCTGCTGCTTTTGAAATGGCTTCGTCAAAAACTCTACGGCGCCCCCTTTCATGGCTCGCAATGCCATAGGAATATCGCCATGTGCAGTCATGAAGATAATCGGAATCCTTACGCCCGCTTGCTCGAGCTCATCCTGCAAATCCAAACCGTTCACGCCGGGAAGTCTGATATCAAGTACCAGGCAACTAGGAACGCTTGGCCGCCCCGCGTGAAGGAATTCTTCCGCTGACTCGAATACTTCCGAATCCAACCCTATGGAGGACAGAAGAGTGTGAATCGCGTCGCGTACCGACGCATCATCGTCAATGATGAACACCATTGAGCTTGGAGCACTCATGCGTGTGCGCTCGGGATACTGAATTGAAATATCGCTCCACCGCGCGGACGAGGCGTCACCCATAAACGTCCGTGATGAGCTTCCACAATCGACCGGCTGATCGACAGGCCCATACCGATACCTTGCGGCTTGGTGGTGAAGAAAGGATTGAAGATTTCTCCGGCTATGTCCGGGCTCAGACCGACGCCGGAATCTTCGATTCGAACAACGATGCCAGTTTCGGTCTCCTTTCGCGAACTAATGGCGAGTTCTTTTGGACCACTGGTAGCTCGCTCCAAAGCGTCAATGCTATTCATCACGAGATTAAGGACTACCTGCTGCAATTGAATGCGATCGCCTTTAACTTTCGGCAGAGAAGGAGCCAGGTCCGTGCGCCAGACGATATGATGCGCGGTGAACTTATCCCGCAGAAAAGCGGCTAACTCATGGATTACTTCGTTGATGTCCAGCCACTCTTTGGCAGGAGTTTCCTTCTTGAACATCGCGCGAATGCGATGCAGCACTGCTCCGGCTCGGCTTCCGTCCTTGATAATCCTTCCCACGGCATGTTTGGCTTGTTCTACGTTCGGTGGATTTGAGGAGAGCCATTCCATGCATGCGCCCCCGTATGTCACCACAGCCGTGAGTGGTTGGTTTACTTCATGAGCGATCGACGCAGCCAACTCTCCCATGGTTAAGACTCGAGACAAGTGAGCCAGTTCGGATTGCGTTCGAGCCAGCGCCTGTTCGGCATTCTTATGATCGTCAATGTCGGTATTGGTGCCGTACCATCGCAGGGTCGTCCCGTGCGCATCACGCAGGGGAACGGCTCTTATGAAGAACCAGCGGTAATGCCCGCCTGCTCCGCGCACGCGCCACTCTCCTTCCAGCGGCATGCCAGACGACAGAGCGGATTGCCAAGCTTGGCCAAAACTGTCCCGGCCCTCGGGATGAACGGTCTCCATAAGACGATTGCCATGCATCTGGTCCATCGTACGGGCCACGTACTCGAGCAGACGCTGATTGCAATAGTCCACTGACCCATTCGGCCTGGCGCTCCAAATTTGCTGAGGCATCACTTCCGTCAGCAGACGAAGCTGGTGTTCGCTCCGGCGCAATTCCGTGTTGGATATCTGAAGCTCGGCGGTCCGCTCAGCCACACGCAACTCCAGTTGATTGCGAATCTGTTTAAGCGCCTCCTCACTCTTCCTTTTGGATGAACTCACCCAACTCGCCACCACGGCGCAGACAACAAACACCAGAAAATACGTGACCTCGGTTGCGCTGATCCGGAACGAATAGAACGGAGGAACAAAGAAGTAATCCACGGCGAGCGTTGAGAGCAACACCGCCAGCAGCCCCGCTGTCCGCCCGCCAAACCAGGCGCTGGTCATTACTGCGGCAAAGAAAAGGAAGAGGAACGGATAC
>Ga0207070_1219_pt1 | contig 13300 bp, 12 predicted proteins | sample Alteio_BWMinHeat_92_FD_153591 | JGI IMG/M metagenome (GOLD analysis project Ga0207070, IMG submission 153591) | Enriched cells from forest soil in Barre Woods Harvard Forest LTER site, Petersham, Massachusetts, United States -... | ecosystem: Environmental > Terrestrial > Soil > Temperate forest >...
CGCGACCAATAGTGTTGAAGGACAGCGTACCCGTTTTTACGCAGGTCGGCCAAAGCGGTCCGTTCGCGTTCATTCAGTTCCTTTTCACCCCTATTCGATCGCGCTAAATCCTTGAGGTCCTCTTTCAAAATATGAATGGTGGGACGAATATTTTTAACGATGGCTTGCATTTTCATAAGCACTCCTTTCTACGATGACAAAACAGGCTTTTGCCTGCCGAATTGTTTCAGCTTACGCTGAATTTTGTTGGAAATACCAGTCCAACTCAACCGTTTTCTGCCGGCCTTCAGATAAAGATCTTGAGCCGTCTGCAATGCATAAATATCGGGGCATTCGATGATGTGATTGATTTCACGCTTAAGATGGGGCACGATCGCTAAAGCTTTTAGTCGCCAGGTTTCTTTCTCATTGGTCCGTCCATGGAGTGCCTCGATAACGCTTAACATCACGTACGATCTCACTTTGGCATGCGAATCGGAAAGCGACGCGACGCTTTGACGCAGTATCTCGGCGGCGGTGTCCCAATGGTGTAGAGCGAACTGAAGACTTGCCGCTAAATAATTCACAACGGGAGTTAAGATGGCGGAACGCCGCAGGGATTCCAGACATTCTAATTTTGCTGGAGCTTCGTCAGTATGAATTAGATGATAGAAGTCTTCCAGCCATTGGGTTTCAGATACCGTTAGAGAATGGCCTGTGAAAGCCTTGCAGAGAAGACCAATGTCTTCATGAAGACCTAATTGCAGAAGAATGCCAAGGGCGTCCAATTGATGTTTGCTTGCGTCGGTATCCTTCGCGGTGCAAGAAATTCCCTGTTTCTTCTTCAAAACCATTTCGTAGGGATTGGTCGCGAAAAGCTGAAAGGGGTATTTGCGTGTCGGCAAAAAACTAAGAAGTTCAAAAGACTCGACCGTGTAATCTGAAGGCCAAATGACGCCCGATTTGCGGTGCGCGTTTAAACTGTAGAAAATGCCATCGTCCGAGAGATGCGTCGACGCGTAGGCAAAATAATCTTGGACACTTTTAAGGTTCATTTCCTGAAAGCTGTAGGAATTTACAATAAGATCAAAAGGACCTTTGATGCTATCGAGAAAAGGCGGAATCAGGAATACCAATTCTCCGTTATCTTCCTTTGTTGGGCCTGAGGGACTGATGAAACTTGGACGCCGGGCCGGAAGGTTCGCCTGAAGATAGAAAGAACTTAAAAATAAGTTTTCTGGTAGGTCGCAAATCGTATAGCTTTGAATCGCAAGTTTTTGGTGAAGCTGAAGAGCCATTTGGCCATAGCCGGCGCCGATTTCAAGTACACGTAAAGGACGGTTCGCTAAGCCTCTCGTTTGGCACCATTCAATAATGCGGTAGGCGGTTAGCGCGTTTGTAATACCTCCGGGTGTAAAGGTCCCTTCATCAAAGGGAAAACAGAGCGGTTGACCTAACTCAGATTCTTTAATTGTTTTCAAAAACTGTTTAGGAATTGAATTCGTCACGACGTAATAAGCCGCTTGCGCATGCTCTTGTTCAGATTCTCTGTTGGCGTCTCCCGCACGATCTGCGAGAGGATAAGTCGCTCCACGCCGCATATGCAGCATTTCTTCAAAAGAGGGATAATTCTTTCGTTCCCGAAAATTCTGCTGCCAAAACTCAGACGTATCCTCGCGATTGGCCAGCCAATCTCCTTTTCGTATCAGATGGGCATAGTCAGACGACCGCTCATAAGCCATTTTTAGTTGCTTTAAATCGAAAGCGTCTGTCATCGAGGACCTTCTTTTGCTGGATGCGAAAAGGCGACACCAATGCCGGCTCCGGGATACCAATGGCCTTCGGGTTTTTCCTGAAAATATAGAAAGCGTCGGTTCGTTTGGAGCGCAAAGGTCATCAATTTGTTATTGGAATGGGCGTTATCTCCAATGATCAGCGCGTTTTTGGATAATTTACTGTCAATGATTCCGTATTCTCGGGCTTCATAGTCGGCGGAGTGATCGCTATCATTAATAAATAAATCAATCGGTCCCGGTAATGTCTGGAGAGAGGTGATGGAATCGCCGTACATGACTTTGGCCACCTGCGTGTAAGGGGGATTCAAGAGATAGCCCGCGCGCGGGTTGATATCCGTGCCGATCATCGAACCCGGAAATCCTTCCGCAACATTGCGTAAGAGCGCGGCAGCCAGCACGCAAGATCCTAGTCCCTTGTCGATACCTGTTTCGATGACAAGTTTCGGTTTTAAAATCCGGACCAATGCGTACCATCCCAGCCGGCGCGCATATTTGGCGCGCTGATCGGCGACGTAGCGGTCTTCGCTCGATAATGTCATCCGCGCGATGTGGTCTTTTAATGCCGTATCCGAAAGGAGCTCGTCAAAATACCCGCGCACTTTCGCGACATCGCTGTCGGCAACCACGGCAATAAAACTGGCGAGATAGTCACGGTTCAACTCCGCCAAGTCGTAATTGAAGTTATCGCACTCGTTGGAGTGAATCATCCACCCGGGGATGCGCTTCAAATTTCGGACGCTGTAAGACCAAGCGGTCCGAAACCGGTGTGGAAACAGGTAGAACCGGCGAACCGGGCTGGTCTTTGCCATCTGTTTAAGCGCTTTGATCATGCTTATTCCTTGGCCGCAATCGCCACGGTATCAATATAAATGCGGTCGAATTGATACAACACCTTCCATAATTTTAACTGTAGCGGCCAAGTCAGTCGAACCAGCATTTTCGCGCCGACGCGCATGACTTTGCGAAGAAGGGTGATGGGTTGTCCGGGACTGACATTGACGACATAATTGTTAATTTCGCTGTTGACCAATTTTTCAATCGCGCCGACGCCGCGCGTTAGCTTCCCTAAATGGACAAGATTGAATTTCGCTTGGGCCATCAGCTTCTTGATGCCGAAGGTAGAGTAGCGCCGAAAATCGTACGGCGGTTCATGTTCCCCCCATATAAAAGGAACCGTGACAAACAAAAGACCTTTGGGCTTGAGTACCCGATTCATTTCGCCTACCAAAATGTCCGGCTCCATGCTGTGCTCGAGCACTTCGGTGCAAATGACGGCATCAAAGTGCGCATCCTCATAGGGGATGGCCTTCCCATCAAAGAAGCGATCAGGCTTTTTATATTGGATGTGACGTCCGCTGGTCTCCACATCGATGCCCAAATAGGTGCAATGCGAAAAGAAATTCTCATACGGCCTCTCGCCGCAACCGACATCCAACACTCTGGCGCCTGGAGTAAGTTGACGTCCAAACTCCTGTACCGATGAAAGAATAGTCTCAGGCATCGACTTTTTCCGTGATAACGGTCTTTCGAAAATGATTCTTAATTCTTTGCGTGATCGGTAAACGCTGGACTTTTTGCTCAATGGCCTTCTCAGGATCAGGTGAGGTGCGCGCCGCCTCAGCCATGGCGTCGGGGTTATCTTGTGCAAGATCGACCCACTGCTCAAGCGACATCGCAATATTGTTTGGCCCTTCGCTGATGCCATGGTGCCTTCCGAGTCGGATATCGAGATGCGCTAAGGCGTATCGAGACATATCCGGTAACGATCCAGGAGCTCCCAGCAGGGTTTCTAGCTGCTTTGCCAAATCGACGGTTGTAAAGCGATCCGCAAAACAGGATCGGACACGCTCTAAATCCGCGGAAGAGGGTGCGGCGGCTTTTACCGCGGCGATAATCTTTGCTGGGAAATCCGCATAACGCGTCACTTCATAATAGAACGGTTCCTTACGCAGATCGGAGGGCAATAAGGAACCCACACAGGACATTCCCACGACAGGGATTTCGCTAGTCCAGGCATAGGCGGCTACCCGGCAACGGCGTTCTTCGTTGGCGAAATGGACAAAGAGTTTGGAGGATCGATAAAAGTATGCTAGCGTCTCAAGATCAAAAGGAAAGGGGTATCGGGTATTCAAGGTTAACAGTGTGAAATAATCTTTCTCTTTATCGGAAAACATGCGGTCATAAACCTCTTGGATGTTGTAGAAAACCGTTTTCTTGTCCGAGGCTTTATAGGGAGCCATGGGGCAGATGAACAGAATCCTGTAATGGTGCCCTTGGTCAAAGAGCGATCGGACGGTATCGAAGAATTCTTGGATTCCTTTAAAAAAGACCGCACGGGCCACATAAAGCACATCCCAAAACTTTTCTCCCTCTGTCGGACGGAAACATGCCGGGACAAAATTGCAGGCATCCATCGGGATCAAAGGAATCGAACGACCTTGCACTTCTTTTAAATCCTCTTCGCCGGCCATGTGGAAATCAAAAAGCGGGTTGTACGTGAATTTATAGTCATGCCAGTTGTGATGCAGCCCGATCAGCCAGCGGTCTTTGAGCTTTTGGATTTTCCCCTTGAGCTTTACGTCTTTCAGGATGAACAGATCACGCTCCGGCGTCGTAAAAGATAAGACGCCCCTATCGTTTCCTATCGGGACTTTTAAGAGGCAGGCCATTAGATCAATTTCCTTTTAGTAGTGAAGGACATGAACTTGGTCCTTGGCCGTGTGATCGCGATAAATGTCGACTTGCGTACACCCCATTTTGCTTAACACCATCCGGTAATAATCCCGGCTCATTTTGCGACGAATATAGGGGGCCTGCGTGCCATCCCCGCCCACATCCATTTCGCGGAGTTCGACGCTGTCACAGTCAAAATCGGGAGGCTCGAAGAATCGGATGACGATACGGCGCGCCAATTGTCTGGCCCGGAGCAACGATTGTTCCGGCGAAGACATCATTTCAATGACATGCGAATAAATGGCCACGTCATACTGCCCCTCTATCTTGCCCAGTTCATTAACGTCGTCCTGAATAAAATGCGCATGGGGGTCATTGCGGTTGGATTCCTGAGCCGCCTCCAACAAGGGTTGAGAGAAATCGATTCCGAAATACTCGCAATCAAGACCCTGTTCTTTGAAATAGGGAAACAAATGGGCATTGCCACAGCCCAGATCGAGAATCGAGATTGGCTTCGATGCCGAAAAAGATTTTAAGACGTCAACCAAAATTCTTTTGGAGTTAGCGGATGGGGACCCTTGGGTTTTCAGAAAAGCGGAAGCCGCATCGCGCGAAAAGGAACTCCAGGAATCGATGAGTTTGTCTAGCGCCATGTCTGCCCTTTCGTTCTAAACAATAAGCGATGTTTGACCCGTCGTAAAAATAAGCGGGCTCTCACGAAGTACTCATGCCTGGTGGAACGTTCGCAAAAATGGTCGAAGAGTCTCTGCGTCTTTGGGATCACGATGGTTTCAGGAGTCGTCACAAAAAATATTCTGGTCTTATTCCAAACGGCTGGATTGCCAGACGTCATTGAGAATCACATGTCCCACACGGTCGCGTCGATAGCCCTTCATATGCGTATTGACGGACAGCTCTTCAATTTCGAATTGTAACGCGGCTTCGAAATCCTGAATAAGCCGGTCGGGAGTTCCCGCCGTAATACGGACAGAATAAATGCCGCCCTTTAAAAACATTTTCGGAATGGCCAGCCGCGCTTGATACAAGCCGGGTTCGCGCGGTGGGATTTCATCCATACCGTCCGTATCAAAGGAATGAATCACGTCGATAAAATTTCTCGCGACGGTAGCGGTCAGCTGGAGACCATGGAGTTTCACAGAGACGCGGTACGTGATAAAGATGGTGATTTCGTCATTGATATCAAAGGAATTGGAATCCACCCCGTCCTGGTTGCATAACCTTAAACCGAGGATGCAGCAAGGCAAGGAGGGATCCAGCGTGAAGTCGATCTGAGACCCCTGGCTGTTATTGAGCCGGGAATAGTGCTCAAGCACCGTAGCGACGGGGCCGTCGTTAATTTGGCGGCCGTGATCCAGCAAGATCGCGCGCGAACAGAGTTCGGCAATAGCGCCCATATTGTGGCTCACAAAAAAAATGGTTCGTCCCCCTTTCGCGACTTCGCTCATCTTGCCTAAGCATTTCTTCTGAAAAGCGGCATCGCCAACCGCCAGCACTTCGTCAACGAGAAGAATTTCGGGTTCCAGATGCGCGGCGACCGCAAACGCAAGGCGTACGTACATTCCGCTTGAGTAAAACTTGACCGGTGTATCGAGAAATTTCTCAATTTCAGCGAAGGCCACGATGTCGTCAAATTTTCGTTTGATCTCCGCCTTTTTCATCCCCAGGATGGCACCATTGAGAAAAATATTTTCCCGGCCCGTTAGCTCGGGATGAAACCCTGTTCCGACTTCGAGAAGCGACCCTAGTCGTCCATGCACTTCCGCTGACCCCTCGGTCGGTTCCGTGATGCGCGATAAGATTTTGAGTAATGTGCTTTTGCCCGCCCCGTTGCGTCCGATAATCCCGATCACCTCGCCGGGGTTAACAGTAAAAGACACATCTTTCAGTGCCCAAAATTCACTTTCGGCGGCAGCCACGAAGGTCGGTTGGCCTTTTACCAAGGTGCGTGCCGCGCGGAAAGGGGCACTCATCGCGTCCGTTAACGTATCGCGTAGGGCTTTGTATTTCTGTAACTGTCCAATCTTATAGAGCTTTCCTAATCCACAGACGCGCAACGCAGGAGTTGGCATGCTATCGCCCACCTGACCCGATCATGTCAACGAAGATGCGTTCCCGTCGTCTGAACCAAGCGATACCGCTTAAAAATAAACCGATGGAAATGGTGACGGAGGCGGCCAGCATGGGGGATGGACCGGTTCCCGTTTTAAACAATGCCCAGCGAAGGCCTTCGACGACACCCGTCATCGGATTAAGTCCGTATAAAACCCGCCATTTGGCCGGCACCATACTGCTTGGATAGGCGATAGGTGTAAGAAAAAGCCAGAACTGGTTGAGAAAGGGCACGATATAAGCCACATCGCGATACTCAATATTTAGCGCCGACAACCAAAATCCCACGCCCAAGGCCGTCATGATCATGAGTAAAACAAAAACCGGAACCCACAAGAGACTCATGCCAGGCGTGATTTTGTAATACATAAACATGACAACCATTAATGCAGAAGCCACTACGAAATCGACGATGGCCGCCATGGTGGTAGCCATCGGCACGATAATTCGTGGGAAATAAACACGGCTAATGAGGCGTTGATCGGTAATGAGACTATTCGTGGATTCTGAAATGACCCGTGAAAAGAGCTGCCAGGGAAGCAGTCCGGCAAAAGCAAACAACGGATAAGGCACGCCATCGGAAGGAACTTTGGCCAATTTCCCGAAAAAAAGTGTGAATACCGCCATCATGGCCACGGGCTGCAAGATCGCCCAGGCCGCCCCGATGACCGTTTGCTTATAGCGAACTTTAATATCGCGCCACGTTAAAAAATAAACGAGTTCACGATAATCCCAAAGTTCCTGCAAATCGAGAAAACGCCATCCCGTTGTGGCACGAATCACAAAAACAGGAACATTCACCGACTCTTCCGTCAAGGTGGTCATGCGACTTTCACCTGTTCGCTTGTAGCACGAATCGGAATCGTTTTGGCTAGCGCGCGAATCAGCGAGATTGATCGCACTTTAGGATTCTTTGGCACGCTTTCCCCATTGGTGAGAAGATATACGCCTGTTCCCTCATAGGAGCGGGGTGATTCGGGAAGACGTTCAACTTTTAAATCAGATGACCCAAAATCACGCAAAGTGATTTCCACAAGGTCCGACAAATCGTTGTTGCCGACAATCATGAAATCGCGATTGCCTTGATCATACGAGTCCTGCAACACCTGCCGCAGGCCGCTTCGGATGGTTTTTAGTGAGGCAATGGTCTTGATCGTATAACGATAGGATTTGCGGGCTTTCTCTCCGATACCGCTCGGAGTCAGTGAATAGCGAATCTTTTTCCCGTCCAGTTGCTGGGCGCGCAAGTAGCCTTTGGTTACCAACCGCTTAAGCAAGATATTGACCATCCCCAGTGACATTTCCATACGTGCTGCAATATCGCGCTGGGTACTGTTGGCATCGCTTGCCAAAATATTAATCATTTCGAACTCGCGTTCGTCAATCATATAAGGAGGTAAATTTTACGACAAGAAGAGGCAATGTTCACGCTTTGAACATGGTACCACACGTGATTTTCTTGTGTCAATAAGGTGACCCCGACGCACTAGTCAGGAAAGGCGCGGCCGCTTTGGCCTCATGGATCTTCATGTTCAAGTTCTCAGCGTCCTACAAAGGGTGCTCTCACGCTTTCAAAGATCGAGAGGAAGAATTACAATACCGCTTCTATGAAAACGATCTGCCTGGTCATAAGCCTTCTCTCTTTTTTCATTTATCGTCCCTATGTCATACAGCGCTCGGGCATGATTTATGAGGGAGATGACCGGCAATATTTGGCTCATGCGACCTCATTGGCTTTTGGCCAATTCCCCAGCTATACGTTGGAAGGCAATACCAGTCCGGCTTTCGCATATTCCTGGGGACCTGGACTTTTGGCTGCTCCTTTTGTGTGGCTCTTTTCCTGGTTGGACCGCTGGGATGGAAACCCGATTGTGCTGAACCGTGGTCTCGGCGATGTTAAAACTAGCTGGGCAGCCTTCGGGTTTGTGATGGCCACGCAGTTTTATTTCTTATTAGGTATCTTATTTTTGTTTCTTGCTGTTTCGCATACTGGGTCGCATTCTGAGGCGGCAATTTTATTCATTAGTGTGGCCTCCGCCGGAGTTTTGCTCTATGTTTACCGGCGTCCTGTCTTCGCGCATATTTATGAATTTTGCTCCGTGTCCTTTGCTATCTGGTTGCTTTGTCAGGTTCTTCCCCTTTCAGGTTTGCAAAATTCATCGTTGTCACTGGGATGGATGGTCTTGGCTTCTTTTTCTATATACCTCACACGGTATAACAATCTTCCAGTGGCGTACGCCTTTCTTTACTCCTTCGTGATGGCCAAGGCCGGATACAAACCCACACAAGTCACGAAAGTCATTCAGGACCGTCGAATCAGCGTGAAACTGTTTCTGATGACATTTATCTTCGCTGCTTTGGTTTACTCCGTCCATATTTTGGGCTCTCGCGCGGTGGTGGATGAAAAAATACTTCCGGTAATTTCGAGGAAGACGACGATGTTATTTTTACTCACGAATCGTGGCATCCGGTTTTACATCGAAAGAACAGTACACATTCTTTTCGGTTTGGACTGGGGCTTGCTGTACACCGCTCCTTTGGCTTTGATCGGGTTGGCGGGATATTGGCGTTGGCCGGGCACGGCCTATTTTGCCGCTCCTCTCTTGGCTCTGGTGGTAAATCTATATATTTGTCTTTGCTGGGGAACACAAGCGTCATGGTACGGGTACCGGTATCTTCTTTTTGCGTTACTCCCCCTTTCCACATTGGGGATGGCACTTTTTCTAAACCAGAAGGTTGTCGATAACCGTCGATGGTTTTATGCACTTGCGATGTTGGCCATCCTATCGTTGATTCCGGCATTTCTATTTGAGGGAAATTCAACCACACTGACCCTCCATAATGCCGAAGAAGGGTGGATCAACAATCAATACCTCGTCATGGTCTGGAAAACAGTTATGACCCATCCCCAAGATGCCATGATCATCCTGCTTAAAGGCGGTCCGCTCTATCTCGTATATCTTTTTGCCGCTGCCTTTGGAAAAACCGCCATGCTTCCTGCCGAAGTGCTGGTACGCTATCCAGTGTTTGAGTTGAAAGTCGTTTTCAAAAGTGTTCTCATTTGGATATTTCCTTCGGTCTTCGCTTGGCTCTCGGCCCCATGGATAAAACGATCGATGGAAACCTCTTCATGACATCTTCTCCCATTCATCCGAAAGCCTTGGTTGAGAAGGGCGCGAAACTCGGATCCGCCACACGCGTGTGGGCGTTCACCCATATTCAAGCCGGCGCACGTCTCGGCACGAATTGCAACATTGGCGATCATGTGTTTTTGGAAAAAGGGTCTGTCCTAGGGAATTTTGTTACGGTGAAAAATGGCGTCTCTTTATGGGAAGGGGTTCATACGGAGGACGGCGTCTTTATCGGACCTGCCTGCGTTTTCACCAACCATTTATTACCTCGCGCGTTTCGTAAAGAACCGGCAAAAGCGTGGCTGAAACCTACCCTCCTTAAAGAAGGGTGCACCTTGGGAGCCAACGCGACAATTCTGGCCGGCATCACCATCGGACAATGCGCATTTGTAGCGGCTGGCTCGGTCGTCACAAAATCAGTTCCTGACTTTGCGCTCGTCATGGGAAATCCTGCCCGTTTTGATTCCTGGCGTTGTTTCTGTGGTGAAGCGCTTACCTTTCGCGGTACGCAAGCCATTTGCTCGGCATGCAAGGAACGGTTTTCATGGGTTCGAAGAGAAAATCGCGTGACCTCTCTGGCCACTCAAAATCCTGTCCAACGTTACCTGAAACAAAGGAGAATAGGGTCATGACACATTTTGCTCTGATGGGCTGTGGCCGGATCGCCAAACGGCATGCGACTCTTCTGGCCGGAGGGCATGTGCGGGGCGCCAAACTGATCGCCGTGTGTGATACGCAGGCGGATCGTGCTAAAAAATTCGGTAAAGAATTTGGTGTCAACAGTTATCAGGACATGGAAGAGATGATGCTTAAAGAAAAGATTGATGTCGTCTGCGTGCTTACCCCGAGTGGGCTGCATGCCGAACATGTGATCGCCTTAAGTAAATTCCGCAAACATATCGTCGTGGAAAAGCCGATGGCTCTGACCCTAGAAAGCGCAGATGCCATGATCCAGGCATGCGATGAACAGGGGATCAAGCTTTTTGTCGTTAAACAAAATCGATTTAATTTACCTGTTGTGCGTTTGCGCGAAGCCCTGGTCGCCGGCGCTTTTGGCAAACTCGTGATGGGCACTGTCCGCGTTCGCTGGTGCCGCGATCAATCGTATTACGATGCCGATCCCTGGCGCGGCACATGGGCCTTGGATGGCGGCGTCATTGCCAATCAAGCCAGCCATCATATCGACCTTCTCGAATGGATGTTGGGCCGAGTGGAAAGCGTTTTCGCTAAAAGCATTCACGGGCTAGTCGATACCGAAACAGAAGATACAGCCGTGGCGCTTCTTAAATTTCGCAGCGGCGCTCTTGGTGTTGTTGAAGCCACCACCGCGACAAGACCTGTTGACCTGGAAGGCTCCATCTCCATTTTAGGCGAGAAAGGGTCGGTGGAGATCGGAGGTTTCGCGGTCAATGAAATGAAAGTGTGGAAATTCGCGGGACAAACGGCCGCGCAGGAACAAGCCATCATTCGTGAGCATTCGGTCAATCCCCCCAACGTCTACGGGTTTGGCCATCAAGCTTATTTGCAGCATGTCGTGGATTGCTTGGATGGCGGTCAGTCGGCGTTAGTCGACGGACTAGAAGGCCGGAAAAGCCTTGAGCTCATCACCGGTATTTATGAATCCATCGAAACGGGCCGCGAGGTGCCCTTGAGTTTCCGCGCGCAAAAATGCAAGCTGGGACAACGATGAAAACCAGCCACATTCCCTTAGTCGATCTTCACGCTCAACGTCGCCAGCTCGAGCCAAAACTCAGCCGCGCGATACAGGACGTTCTCAAGCGCGGCGATTTTATCGGAGGCACCGATGTTGCAGCCTTCGAAACAAACTTCGCACGAACTCTTGGCGTGCGTCACTGTATAGGCGTCGGCAATGGAACGGATGCGCTCGCCCTAGCGCTGAAAGCTTTAGGTCTTGTCGCGGGGGATGAAGTTATTACGGCCGCCAATAGCTTTATCGCGAGCGCCGAAGCCATCAGCATGACCGGCGCTACCCCACGGTTTGTGGACATCGATCCGGCCACGCATCTGATGGACCTCCACCGTCTGGACGCTCTTTTGACCTCCCAAAAGCCGCTTGGCAAAATCAAAGCGATCATTCCCGTGCATCTTTATGGCCGCGCCCTGGATATGACCAGCCTAATCCGTATCGCAAAGCGTCATGACGTCTATGTGGTGGAAGACTGCGCGCAAGCTCATTTGGCCCGGCATAACAAACGCGGCGTCGGAGGATTTGGAGAGTTTGGCTGTTTTAGTTTTTATCCCGGAAAAAATCTCGGGGCTTACGGCGACGCGGGCGCCGTCGTGACCAACGATGACGCGCGGGCCGACCGAATCCGAATGTTGCGCAACCATGGCCGGCTGTCTAAGTTTGACCATGAGATAGAAGGCGTGAACAGCCGGCTAGACACTTTGCAGGCGGCGATCTTGAATGTGAAGCTGCCACGCTTGGCCGCATGGAACCGTCGGCGCATCGCCATAGCCGGACAGTATAGCCGACGTCTGGCCGGAATCGCGGAAGTGGTGTTGCCTCACATTCCGACGGATGGTTCGCATGTGTTTCATCTTTTTGTAATCCGTGCAAAAAACCGAGGGGCCCTGCAGCGCGCTTTAGCGCAGAAAGGCATCTCTACAGGAATTCACTACCCTGTGTCTCTGCCAAATTTGTCTGCTTATCGAACACTGGGATATCGCCGGGAGGATTTCCCCATCGCCAGTGCTTATGAGAAAGAGATTTTGAGCCTTCCTCTTTATCCCGAGATGACGTCACGCCAGATTGACTCGGTATGCCAGGTCGTTAAAAAATTCTATCAGTCGCAGAAAACCCTCGTTCAGCATGTATCGTGAACGCCGCATCGGGCTGGTCATCCCGGCTTACAACGAGTCCAAGCTGATCGAACGGACTCTGCAGATTATTCCCCCTTTGTTCGACCGCGTGTATGTGGTCGATGACGCCAGCACGGATCGGCAGGCTGACGTCATTCGTGCCTGCGCAACCAAGGACCCGCGCATCACGCTTCTTCAGCATCAAAAGAATCAAGGCCCCGGCGGCGCCATTATTACCGGTTATGAACAGGCGAGTCAGGACAATGACGATATTGTCGTGGTGATTGGCGGAGACGCCCAAATGGATTTGTCCGAGATCGAACGCTTTCTTGATCCGATCATCGACGGGAAGGTGGATTATGTAAAAGGCAACCGATTTTTGTTGAGCGAATGGGAAGAAACGCTACGTCGCATGCCGCGGCTACGCTTTTTCGCCAATTGGACGATTACCGCCATCACGAAGATTTCTTCCGGCTATTTTAAAGTTATGGATGTGGTCGACGGCTACACAGCCATCTCTAAAAATGCGATCGACACGATCGATTGGTCGAGAGCTTGGCGCCGCTACGGGTATCCAATGGATTTTTTGGTTCGCCTAAACGCCTACGGGTTCCGCGTGAAGGATGTCCCGCGCAAGGCGATCTATCTCCCGGGCGAACGGCAGTCTCAGATTAAAGGGGTTTCTTACGCGTTGCGGGTTTCCCCCATGCTCATCCGAGGATTTTTCTGGCGGCTCAATTTTCGTTACTTGTACCGGGATTTTCATCC
>Ga0207070_1101_pt1 | contig 13258 bp, 11 predicted proteins | sample Alteio_BWMinHeat_92_FD_153591 | JGI IMG/M metagenome (GOLD analysis project Ga0207070, IMG submission 153591) | Enriched cells from forest soil in Barre Woods Harvard Forest LTER site, Petersham, Massachusetts, United States -... | ecosystem: Environmental > Terrestrial > Soil > Temperate forest >...
CGCGCGAAGACCTTTCCGATCGCCGGTTATTCTCCTGAATATTCTCCCGAACTCTGGCCACCATATTCTGCCAGCGCACCACGATGGGCAATGGCCGAGGCGATTCCTGATCGCTCACGATCGGCTGCGATTCGCTGACAATGTCCCCGCGAACGGCGACTCGGGAATCGACCGCTTGGCAGCCGGCCAGACCGGTGCTCAAAATCATCAATGCCGGAGCGAGTCGTTTCATGGCTTCCTACCCCCATTCTGGCGAGCGAGGCGTGTTCACGCCCCGGTCTAAACGCACATTAACCTGATTCCGTCCCCCTCGAAGCTCGGCTTTTGGCCAGAGCGCCAAGACAATCGCAGTTGTAGGTCGGCTGCCGGCATGAACCCGCCGCAGCGCGGCAATGGATGCAGTTTCCTTCGATTGATTTTCCCCGCAGATGTATACTTCGGCCAACTCGCGTCCAAACATTCGTCAAAATCGATAATTTTTATCTATTTTCCGAGGAAAGTCGAAGAAAGCCAAAAGATCGCTGATTTGCGGGTAAATTTATTTTCCGCGGATCTGATTCACGATTCTGATTGCGGCTTATTCGAATCCGCTGCAGCGCGCTGTTCGGCGGCCCTTCCAGCCAAATCTTCCATATATCGCATCTGATCGTCATAAAGCTCAGCGAGCGATGGGCCAAGGAGCTCGCGGATTTGGCCCTCGTGCTCGTGGAACTCAAAGTATTCGAGGAACGAGACGCGAATCGCATTCTCGATCTCAGAGGTTGTTTTTCGCGACGCAGTGTAAGCTTCATCGAGAAGGCGAAAAACGCGGTCTATCTCGTTCCACCTCATCGCGGACAACTGCTCCTGAGTGTAGCAATACAGATTTCCCATGATGACGTGCAGCAGCCCCCGATTCTCGGTAACTTTGTCCGCTAACATCGGAAAGCGCTGTACCACTTCTTGCTCGAACTGTTCGGGTGTCATTGTTCACCAAATGTCGAAGCTCATCGAATTCAACCGCCACGCTATCGCTTCGGCCAGTTTAGATGTTTGTGCAGAAAGTCGAACGTTCCCTTGCCGTTGATGGTATGCGGGCCGACGAACCATTCGATCTCGCAGCGGCTGGGCCCCCTCACCCCGCCCTCTCCCCCCGAGGGAGAGGGGGAAACGTGAGGAGGGTCGCCCAGGCCGAGGCGGGCTTCGTAGAGGTTGCGGACCTTGGCGAATTCGTAGCCCACGGTTTCATCGGGGGCGACGCCGTCGGAGTGGCCGCGCTCGACCATGAACGGCCGAGGGGCGATCAGGGCGGCCATCTCGGCGTAGTTGAACGTGCTGCCCAGGTCGAACTCGAAAATCTCGTATTCACCGTGCCAGGCGTAGCTGTACGGGCTGCGCGTCGAGGCGTTTTTCCAGACCCACTCGTTGAAGTCGGCCGAGCAAATAGACAGACAATAGTTGTCCACCAGAGCCGGGATGCGCATGGCCGACTTGCCGCCGTAGCTCAAGCCGTAAAAGCCGATGCGAGTGCCGTCCACAAAGGGCAGTGACTTCAGCCAATCGGTGATCTGCTGGTGCTGCGGAACGATGATCGAGAACAGCGTCTTGCCCAACGGGTTCGCCTTGCGCTGCAGGGTGCGAAAGCGGTCTTGAAAAATGTAAAGGTTCTGCGGCGCGAAGGTGATGAAGCCGCGCTCGGCTAAGCGCGCCGCGAAGGCTTTGTAGTACGGATATCCCGCTTTGCCGATGGTGTCTTGCGGCCGGCCTTCCAATCCATGCTGACACACAACCACGGGTCGTTTTTCATCCGGCTTCAAATCATTGGGCACAAGCAAAATGCCATAAGCGATCACGTCGGGAAAAACGTCGAGCACCACTTCGTAGCCGGTCCAGCCGTCGCCTTCGTAAGTCTTGCGGCTGCGCGGATTCGCCGGCAGCAGCTGGTCGTCGAATTGCCCGATCACTTCCTTGGCGAAAATGTCGCGGTACTTTTTGCGGGCTTGCTCATACTTTTCCAGCGACTTGGTGTCGGCGGCGTCGTACAGCTCCTTCATGAATTTGGCGCGAACGTACGGGCTTTCGGTGAGCAGCCACTGATTGTGCCGGTCAATTTCGTGTTGCTGGCGCTCCTGGCGGGCATCGATGTCGAAAGATTTCGCCAAAATCTGGGGTAAGCCTTGGTCCTGAGCAATTGCCGACTGGAGAGCGGTGAGAAAAATCCCAATCGCCGTAACGGTGGGAAATTTTCCGCCAAAGCCCGTCCATTGGAACGCGGTTTTCGGAAATCCGGATTTGATTTTGGGATCGAAAGAAAGTTTATCGGCCCGCTCAAATTCCCCCCCTGCCGATTCCACAGTGGGTCCCGAGAGCCGCGCGGGCGCGCCTCCTTGACCCGGCAGAACGACTTCGGGTCCGTCGACGGCCTGGATGATCAAGGCGTTGCGGGGTTGGATCATTGCGGCCAACTCGGCGTCACCGAATTCGTCCAGCAAACCGAAGACGTTCCGGTCGATGGGCTGCTGCCAAGTGTTCCGTCGGTCGCCGAAATAACCACCGACATAGACGACGTTAATCCGAGAGTCCAGCGCCGTGGCGTAAAGACCCAACATGCCGCCTTCGCCATAACCGAAAACGCCGATTTTATGCGTCTCCTTTCCGGAGTCCTTCTTAAACCAATCCACAGCCGCCAGAACTTTTTGCAATTCATAACCGATCAAATGCCGCCCCAGTTCGAAGGCGGAACGATACAGGAATTCCCTGCTGGTCAAGTTGCCGCCGGAAGTGCTGTCCGGGGCATGGCGTTTTTTCCTCTTACGGTCGATGAGCACGGGCACCAGGACCCGGCAGCCGTTTTCCGCCAGGCGCCGGGCGTATTGCGACTCGGCCGGCACGCCCGGCATCAGTCCGGTGATTTGCTCGGGCGTCAGGTCGGCGTCCGGGATGGCGATCACGTCGGCAATCTTCTTTCCATTAGGGACAAGCAGTAATCCCTCGCCGTGCACATCGCCAAAAGCCGGCCAGCGTACCGCGAACGCTTCGAAATTGGCCCCCTTCCCCACTAGCGCCGGTTGGGCTGTAGTGGCCATCAGTTCTGGGGCATCAAACGGCACACGTGGATCGCGCACGCCCAGGATATGAGCCAGGCGCTTCCGATTGGGCTCGGTGGATTTGTTGTAAGCTTCCGCCGAGGAGAAATCGCGCTTCCAGTGCCGCGCCCGTTTCTCAACCGACTCGTCAATTTTCTTAAGAAGAAACCGGTCCACACCCGCCACCAGTTGGGAGGCGATGTCGCCTTCCATGGTGAGTGGCTGTGTGCCGGCTAGCGGCTCATGCGTCGCCGCCGGCTTGGGGTCCTTGACGGCATCTTGAGCAAACGAAGCGGTTGGGAGGAATGAAAGCAAAAGGCTGCCGGAAATAATCCATTCTTTGAAGTTCATGAAAGCCCCTTCGCGCTAATCTCTATCTACAGGGAAGAAACGTGGATCATCGCTAGGCTACGCACCACTCCGGGCGCGGTCCAGAAAAAAAGAAGGCAAGGGTGAAAGTGGGTAATGTGATTAGATGCGCGATTGCCAAATAGCCGGATCGCGCCGACCGTGAAAAACAGCAATCACGCGGACCTGACTTGGTTTGATGCGATACAGGATGGAGTAGGGAAATCGTCGAACCACCGCACGGCGGATGTCCTTGTAAACACATTGATGGGATTCCGGTAAGGCGGCAATTTGGCTCAACTGCTCGTGAACCCGCTCGGAAAATTCTTCGCCAAGACCCGAGCGTTGTTTTTCATACCAGGCATGGGCTTGATGGAAGCATGGGCTTGATGGAATTCCGCCCGAGCGGCCCGGTGAAAAATGATAGGCAGGCTCACCGCTGGGACCTCGCCCGCGCTTCGCTCCGAATAACCTCCCAAGGAACGCCGTCGGTGGGATTGGCGTCGTCGTCTCGCAACCGATTATCCAGCTCACGTTTCTGAGAGTCGGTCAGCTCAAAGCGGGCATGATCGGCCGCGATTTCGTCCCAGATTTCTTCAACCAAACGAATTCGGTCGTTAATGTCCAATGACCGAACAGCAGCTAGAGTCGTGGTCAAGTCCATATTCTTCCTCCCACTTCATTTTCCGAACATCTCTTTGGATGGTCAAGCAGCAAATTGAAGCGGCACCTATCATTTCCCGCTTGACAGAAATCGCAATTTTTACGCTAATTGGCCTAGTTTACCCGGTTTCTAGTAGACGTCCGCGTTTCGTTTCCCATTGTGCCGGGGGATTGATCGATTCGCGCTCCTCAACATGCGGCGAGCGCGAATCGATGAATCCATCCTCGCGCGAAACGTAATCGCCAAGGAAGTCCGTCTCGGCAAAGGAGTGCCATCCCATGTCGGTCTCGTCCCTTCTTCAAAACCCGTCAACCTCCGACGAGTTGACATCTCTCACCGCGAGAGATGAGGACTCCTTGCTCCTTCCGGCCGGGATGGAGGTTCATTCCCTTGATTTCGATCAACTGCAGCGCTATTCCATAACGGCTCGGCTGCTGGACCGTTTGTTGGCAGGGGCGTGTCGTCCCGTTCGGATTCTAGAAGTGGGAGCCAACGTCCTGAACTTGTGGCCGCGCTTCTTTGATGCCGCTCGCGTTCAGGTCACGCGCTGCGACGTGGAACGCTTCGGCGATGATCCCGACTTCTTCGTCATCGAGAGAGACAAGCCGTTGCCTTTCACGGACGAGTCTTTCGATGCCGTGGCGGCTCTGGAAGTGCTGGAGCACATCGCTTCGGAAGGCCGGCGATTTTTCGTGAGCGAATGCCTCCGAGTGGCGCGACGGGGAGTCGTCTTGACCTGTCCCAACGGCGTCCCGGAGGTTGAAGAAGCCGAGCAATTGGCGGCGGAGGCTTATCAGCTTCGTCATGGCCGTCCACATCCTTCTTTGAGCGAGCATCAACAGTTTGGTCTGCCCCGCGAAGAGGAAGTGCTGGGCATTTTTCGTGAATGGGATTATGACCATATTGTCCTCGACAATGCCCCCTTGGATGCCTGGCTGCCCATGATGATTCTCTCGGAGAACTTACTCGAACGAAAAGCGCTCAGCGAATGTCAATATCGGCTCAATCAGTTGCTCTTGGCCGGTCGGCGTTCGGGCGTTTCCGTCCCCTATCGGAAGGTGTACGCGGCGGCCAAAGATGGAGTGGCTAGTGGCCAGTGGCTAGTGGTTAGTGAGGAAGGGTCCGGGAGTCGGCCGGCAGGCGTGAGTGAAGTTGAGGGTCAGAATTACCGTTCAGATGCCCATACGAACCAACAAACCTCTTCACTAACCACTAGCCACTGGCCACTAGCCACCGCTTCTTGGCCTTCCGAGACCGTTCACCGGCTCACGACGATCGCTAGCGATGCGCTCGTGGGGATGGAAAATCGACGGCACCATGAGGTCGCTACCTTGCAGCGGGAGTTGCAAGAGCGCGAGACCGACCTGGTCGGCCTGAACGAGCGGTTCGTGATCTTAAACTCCATGGTTAGCTCGATGTCGAATTCGCGGCTCTGGCGGCTGCTGGAGCCGCTCCGGGCGGTGCGGCGTCTCTTACGGCCTCGCGGCTTCGGCTTGAGCGACTTGATGCCCTGGAACCAAGTGGACGAGATCCCCAACGAGCCGAACCACTGGATGTCCACGGGCACCGATCCCCAATTCCTGGTGCCGTGTTGTCTGCCGGCCGGCTGGCTGCGCATCCGCCTCAAGATGACGAGCCAAGTTCAAGGCCGCGTGGAGTTCTTTGTTGACACCGGGCACGGCTTCAACTCGGCCGAATGCATCGAGCGCATCATCATCGGCAATGGCATTGATCAAGATTCCTACGTTCAGCTTCCCCTGCCGGTGCGTGCCGTGCGCCTCGACCCGCTGGACGTCGAAGGCGAATTTCACTTGCAAGAGCTGCGGGTTGAGCCGGTCCCCGCCCCCCGCATCCTGGCCCGGGCTTGTGTTTCCAAGGCCAAGGTTCTGCGGGAGCATGGGCTATTGTGGAAATCACTGGGCCGGGGTTTGCTTCTCTTGCTTCGCGGCCAGCTTCCTCAGTTCCGCCAGAAGCTCCAGAAAGGCTTGGCTGGTCCGAGTTATGAGGCGCCTGAATGGTATGACGCCAACAAAGCGTACGAGGTTTGGCGGAAATTCCATCGTCTGACGGATGCGGATCGCGAGCGGATGCGTCGCGAGGGATCGGCCTTCGAAAATCCTCCCCTCATTTCCATTCTCATGCCGGTCTACAACGTCAAAGTCAGCCTCTTGCGTGCGGCCATCGACTCCGTCCTGAGGCAGATTTATCCGCACTGGGAGCTGTGCATTGCGGATGACGCATCATCATCCCCGCGCATCCGTGCAACTTTGGAAGAATACGCCCGGCGAGATCCGCGAATCAAAGTTGTTTTCCGGCCGGAGCGCGGCAACATCTCGGCGGCCTCCAACTCCGCGCTGGAACTTGCCACCGGGGAATATATCGCGCTTCTGGACAACGACGACGAGCTGGCCGAGCATGCTCTGTTTCAAGTCGCCAAGACCATTATCGCCGACCGAACCTTGGATTACATCTACAGCGACGAGGATAAGATCGAGCCGAATGGCCGGCATGTCGATCCTTTCTTCAAGCCCGACTGGTCGCCGGAGTATTTTCTGACCTGCATGTTTACATGCCACCTGGGCGTGTGCCGCACGGCATTGGTCCGCGAACTCGGTGGATTTCGAAGTGAATACGATTCAGCTCAAGACTACGACTTGGCGCTGAGAATCATTGCTCGAAGCAATCGGGTCGGGCACATTCCCGATGTCCTCTATCACTGGCGGAAATTGCCGAACTCTACCGCTCGGTCGCATCGCGCCAAGCCGCAGGCTTTTGAAACTGCCTGCCGTGCCTTGGCCAGTTATCTGCACACCAAAGGACAGCCAGGTCGGGTTGAGCCGGGTCCGTTCGCCGGGCTTCACCGCGTGCGCTTCAACATTGTCGGCCGGCCCAAGGTCAGCGTCATCATTCCCACCGCCTCGCGGCCGGCGCGAATTCGCGGACAGGACACTACTTACGTAAGCCATTGTGTCCAGACGATCCGCCGGGCCACCAGCTATTCCAATTATGAAATCATCACCGTGGACAACGACGACATGCCCGCGGATTTGCAAGGTGAATTGGATCGTTGGAATGTCCGTCGCGTGTCCTTCACGGATGAATTCAACTTGGCTTCCAAGATGAACTTGGGCGCGGCCAAAGCCGAAGGCGACTATTTGCTTTTCCTCAACGATGATACCGAGATCATCACGCCGGATTGGATCGAATGCATGCTGGAATACTCCCAGCAGCCGGAAATTGGCGCGGTGGGCGTCAAGCTGCTCTTCCCCGACGGCCGAATCCAACATGTCGGCGTCGTACTGCTCGATGGCGATCCGTGCCATCCCTTCTATGCCAATGGCGGTAAGGATATGGGTTACTGGGCCGGAAATTTCTTAACGAGAAACACCAGCGCGGTCACGGGCGCTTGCATGATGACCCGGGCCGATCTTTTCCATGAGCTGGGCGGGTTCGATGAAGTTTTTCCCTTGAATTACAACGATGTGGATTACTGTTTGCGGGTTCTCGAACGCGGGCGGCGAGTGGTCTTTACCCCTTACGCCCAGCTCTATCACTTCGAAGGCGCGACCAAATCTGGCATTCGCCCGGAAGAATTGGAAGTCTTCAAGAACCGCTGGCAAGAAAAGTGGAGTCGGGACCCTTACTACAATCCGAATCTATCACTCAATTACCACGATTATCGAATTCAGACCGCCGAAGAAATGTTAGCCATCAAACAAGGAAAGAAACCGATTCGGCGGCGGTGATGATAGCCCGACGCCCTAGCAAGGGCGGACCTTGCTCGCGCGTCGGGCTAAGCTACTCCTGGCAAGTCGAGGATGAATGCAAGTTGTCATTCTTTGCGGGGGCATGGGAACCCGCATCCGCGATCATCACGAAACCCTTCCCAAGCCGATGATTCCGATCGGCGGCAAGCCGATCCTCTGGCACATCATGAAATACTACGCCCATTTCGGGTTCATCGATTTCGTCCTTTGTTTGGGGTACAAGCGAGAAGCCTTCGTCGATTTCTTTCTCCATTACCGTTATCACCACAGCGACCTGACGATTGATCTAGGCGACCCGGAGGCCGTCCAATTTCACAACGGTGAAGACGAGCCGGAAAATTGGCGCGTGACGTTAGTCGATACCGGACTTCGGACGAGCACCGGCGGTCGGCTTCGGCAAGCGGCCAAGTTTCTAAACGGCAGCCGCTTTATGCTCACTTACGGCGATGGCCTCAGCACCGTGGACCTGGATGAACTGGTCGATTTCCACGAGCAATCGGGCAAGCTGGCCACGGTGTCCGCCGTGCATCCCACCGGTCGATTTGGCGAGATTGAGTTGAATCATCAACTGGTCACGAGCTTTGCCGAGAAGCCGCAAACGACTTCGGGTTACATCAACGGCGGCTTTATGGTCTTTGAAAAAGATTTCATTCACCGCTATCTCAATGAACCCGACTGCGTGTTGGAGGCGGACGCGTTGGCTCAATGTTCCCGAGACGGGCAATTGGCCGCTTACTGTCACGAGGGCTTTTGGCAGTGCATGGACACGGCGCGGGAGCATCAACTTTTGGAAGATCAGTGGTCCTCCGGCGAAGCGCCCTGGATGGTTTGGCACAAAGGATACCCTGAGCATTTAGCCGCGGAGCTTGCTCCGCGCGGGGCAAGCCCCGCAGCAAGATGACGCAAAGCAGCATCATGGATGACCTGAATTTCTTCCGTGGCCGGCGAGTTTTCATCACCGGCCACACCGGCTTCAAGGGTTCCTGGCTCACGCTCTGGCTGCTTGGGCGGGGAGCAACCGTATCCGGCTACTCCCTGGCGGCGCCGACGTCGCCTAGTCTCTTCGAAACTCTAGGACTGATTGCGGAGATTCAGCACTTTAACGGCGATGTACGAGATGCCCAGTATCTGGCCAGCGTTCTGAAATCCGAACAACCTGAAATTGTGTTTCACCTGGCTGCCCAGCCGCTTGTCCGCCGAGGCTACCAATATCCGAAGGAAACGTTCGACGTTAATGTCGGCGGCACGGTCAATCTCTTGGAGGCGATCCGCGAAACCGAGAGCGTTCGGGCCGTGATCTGCGTGACCAGCGACAAATGCTATCACCCGCAAGGGTGGGAATGGGGACATCGGGAGAACGATCCCTTGGGAGGCCATGATCCTTATGGCGCTTCGAAAGCAGGGGCGGAAATCGTGGCGGCGGCTTACCGCGATTCGTTCTTCTTAGCGGAAAATGACGGTGGCGTTTGCAAAGTCGGCCTGGCCACAGTTCGTGCCGGCAACGTCATTGGGGGCGGGGATTGGGCCAAGGATCGGCTCGTTCCCGATTGCATCCGAGCGCTGGTCGCCGAGGAGCCGATCGCCGTTCGCCATCCCGAAGCGATTCGCCCGTGGCAACATGTCCTCGAGCCACTGGCCGGGTACCTGATCTTGGTGGAGCGTTTGTGGTATGAGCCGGAGAAATACTCCGGCCCCTGGAATTTCGGCCCCTCGCCCGAATCTGCTTGCTCTGTCGTTCGGGTCTTGCATCTCATGATCCGCCTCTGGGGACGCGGGCGGTGGAAGAAAGCCCATAATAACTCGGCCGCGGGACCCCGGGAGACCAAGTGTCTTCGGCTAAACAGTGACAAGGCCATGTCACTGCTTTCCTGGCATCCCCGGTACACGATTCAGGCCGCGCTCCGTCAAACCGTCGAATGGTATCAGGCCTTTTATGGCCACCGATCCGCTCGTGAGCTGCGGACATTATCTGAGCGGCAGATTCATCAATACGAAATGCTCGGCGATCACTCGTCTTCTCGCCGAAAACCCTTGGAGTCCGTGAAAACGACTGTTTGAGCCGACGGGAGAGTCTATGCAGATTCACCAATGCCGGGTGTGTCAAAGCAACAAGTTGGAGCGGATTCTCGATCTGGGCCGGACCGCATTGGCGAACCGCTTCCTTAAGCCGGAGGCGCTTAAGGAGCCGGAGCCTTTTTTTCCCCTTCGCGTGGTCCTCTGCGGTGACTGCGGACTCGTTCAACTGGACGAGGAAGTTCCGCGCGAAACTCTTTTCAAGGAGTACATTTACGCCTCCGGGACTTCAAGTCTCGTGTGGGCCCATGCGCGTTGGTTAGCGCAGCATCTTTGCCGGCGGTACGGCCTGGGGGCTCAAGACCTGGTGATGGAAGCTGCCAGCAACGATGGCACGGTGCTTAAGGAGTTTCGCTGGCAAGGAACTCCGGTGCTGGGAATTGAGCCGGCCGAGAACATCGCCGCCGCCGCCATTGAACGCGGCATCCCCACCGTCGTGGATTTCTTCGACGAACGGTCAGCACGCCAACTTGGCGAAGAGTATGGATCGGCCCGGCTGTTTCTGGCGCGCCACGTCCTCGCTCATGTTTCCGATTTGCACGGCTTCGTCCGAGGAATCAAGCACCTCCTCGCGGAAGATGGCGTCGCGGTGATTGAAGTGCCGCATTTGGCCGAGTTGTTCCTCCATTTGGAGTTCGACACGATTTATCACGAGCATCTGTGCTATTTTTCCGCCGCGGTCTTAAGAACGCTCTTGGCGAAGTTTGGCCTGTCGATTTTCGACGTGGATCGGGTGGCGATTCACGGCGGCTCACTCTTGATTCACGTCGGCCATGAGGGCGTTTTTCCGATTTCTGCCAAGGTTGTCGAGGTGCTTTTCCAGGAAAATAACTTGCGCTTAAGTCATCCGGAAACATGGCGGGGCTTTGCCGGTCGCGTGGCTCAAGTCCGCGAGTCGCTGCCGGACTTCATGGATGGTTTGCGAAATGAGGGGCATAGTTTGGCCGGTTATGGGGCCGCCGCCAAAGCCAATACTCTGCTCGCTTACTGTGGCATCGGACCGGATCGCTTGCCATTTATCGTCGATCGCAGCAAGCTTAAGCAGGGTCTCTTCACTCCCGGCCATCACATTCCAGTGCGGAGTCCGGACGCGCTGTTGGATGAACAACCGGACGTGACTTTGATCCTGCCCTGGAATATCGCGGAGGAAGTTTTCGAGCAGCAGGCCGAATATCGGCGGCGAGGCGGCCGCATGGCCGTACCCATTCCAAGTCCCCGGTTCCTTGGATCCGCTCGTAGGTCAGGCTTTCCAGCCTGACGCGCGCGAAAAACTCCGGCTCGATGTCAGGCTGGAAAGCCTGACCTACCGCTTATGGTCGAAGGCGTCCAAATAATTCCCCTGCTGCAGATTCCCGACGAGCGCGGCAAAGTCATGCGCATGCTGCGCCGCACGGACGCCGTTTTTCAAGAATTCGGCGAAGTGTATTTCTCCGTCGTGTTTCCCGGTGTGATCAAAGGTTGGCACCGCCATCGCCGCATGACGCTCAATTACGCCGTGCCCTTTGGCCGAATTAAGCTGGTCCTCCATGACGATCGGCCGAATTCACGATCCCGAGGCGTCGTGCAAGAAATCTTTCTCGGCCAGGACAATTACAGTTTAGTGCAAGTCCCGCCCATGGTCTGGAACGGATTCAAGGGCTATGGCACGACGGAAGCCATCGTCTGCAACTGCGCCACCATCGTGCACGATCCGGATGAAATCGAACGGCTCGATCCGAGCAGCCAGCAGATTCCCTATGATTGGAGCTTGAAGCATCGATGAGAAGCCTTGTCATCGGCGCCTCGGGTCAAGTGGGAGCTCAATTGCTCGCATTGGCTTCCGGCGAGGAAAGCTGCACCGGAACATATTGTCATCATCCGTTGCCCGGACTCGTCTCCCTCGACTTGCGCGATGGTTTGGCCGTCAGGAAAATCATTGGCGCTGTCCGCCCTGAAGTTTGCTATGTGCCAGGCGCGCTAACGTCCGTGGACTATGCCGAGACGCATGCTGGCGAATGTCGGCAGACAAATGCCGGAGGGGTTTCGCATGTAGCGCGGGCCATGGCTGAAATCGGCGGCGTATTGGTTTTCTTTTCCACGGAGCACGTCTTTGGTGAAAGTTCCAGGGCATGGACCGAAGATGATCCGCCGTCTCCTCAAAGCGTTTACGCTAAGAGCAAAGCAGAGGCGGAGAAGATCGTCCAAGAAATCCTGCCCAATCATCATTTGATCTTGCGCACCAGCTGGGTATTTGGGCCGGATCCCCAGAAGAAAAATTTTCTGTGCCGCGTCCATCGAACGCTCAAAAGCAAGGAGCGATTAGTGGTTCCGTCCGACCAGCAGGGCCAGCCCACTTACGGCCCCGATCTGGCACGAACGGCCCGAGAGTTGGTGCGGCGAGGCGCCCGTGGCACCTACCACGTGGTGGGTCCACAATGCCTGAGCCGATTGGAATGGGCGAAGACCATTGCCAAAGCCCTGCACCTTCCGGCTGAATTGATCGAGGGCCGGCCGACAACCGGCCTTGGATTTGCAGCCCCACGTCCGCTTCAAATTCAATTGGATCGGACGAAGCTGCTTTCCTTCTTCGGGCAGGACCCGATACGACCGGCATCAGCGGGAGTCGCAAGCCAAGACTTGATGCAAGAGTATGAACTAGCGGCGGGTGGGATCGAACCACCGACACGCGGCTTATGAAGTCGTTCAAATTCCAACCAACACGCGGCCTCTCCAAGAACCAAAAACCTGACAAATATGGCCGAAAAACGAACGTTTTCCGTTCCCAAGGTAAAATGTCAACTTGAACCAGCAGCGGAGTCTCGGTCGTTACACATCTGTTACCGGACTTCCTGGCCATACGTGTTACATTTGTGTCGGTCTGCCATATCAAACATTAACTCGGAGATTCACATGTTTTGCAGGGCCTTGTCACTTGCCGTCTGCCTCGGTTTTCTCCTGGTCCAATCGACTCTGGCCCAAGACCGTGCCGCGCCTTTGAGCGCGCTAGCCAAAATGCCGGTCAAGGAAATCACCATCTTCAAAGATGGCCATGCCTTCGTCCTGCATGAAGGCAAGATGCCGACCGATGCTGCGGGAAACGTCCTTCTCGATCATTTGCCAACCCCAGTGATCGGCACCTTTTGGCCTTACTCGGTAGAAAAGGGTGCCAAGCTGGTAGGCGTCACAGCGGCGAGACGGCGAGTCCTCATTGAGCAAACCGCCCTGACCTTGCGTGACCTGCTCGAAACCAATGTCGGCGTGGAAGTGCTTGTCAACGAGGGAACAGCCCCGTATCCCGCCACGATCATCGGCTTCCCCACCCGCACGTCTGAAGAGCTGGTGGCGACGATGCCGCCTCTTTC
>Ga0207070_1220_pt1 | contig 13115 bp, 10 predicted proteins | sample Alteio_BWMinHeat_92_FD_153591 | JGI IMG/M metagenome (GOLD analysis project Ga0207070, IMG submission 153591) | Enriched cells from forest soil in Barre Woods Harvard Forest LTER site, Petersham, Massachusetts, United States -... | ecosystem: Environmental > Terrestrial > Soil > Temperate forest >...
GTTTGCTCGACGTGGGGCTTGGCTATTTAGAACTTGGCCAAAGCGCGACAACACTCTCCGGTGGAGAGGCACAGCGCGTGAAGATCGCTTCGGAATTATATCGCCCACTCATTCAGAAAAGCATTTACTTGCTTGACGAGCCGACGGTCGGTCTACACTATGACGACGTTGCCAAGCTCATTCAAATACTTCAGAAATTGGTAGAGAAGGGGAATTCCGTTGTAGTTATCGAACACAACCTCGATGTACTCAAATCAGCCGATTATCTTATTGATATGGGCCCAGAAGGCGGCCAGGGCGGAGGGAGCATCGTAGCTCAAGGGACGCCAGAAGAGGTCTCCAGAACAGACGGTTCACACACGGGATACTATTTGAAACGGATGTTGAAGAAGAAGCGTCAGGATTGACGGTATTCTTTCCAAGATTTTGTTTTTGGCTCTTTCCCTTTTTCCTCTGCGAGCGCTGTCACAAACGCCTCCGCCAGTTGACGGTTCGTAATAAGGGGAATGTTCATGTCGACGGCTTTACGGCGGATGATGGAACCATCCGTTGTCTCGCCTGTGAACGCGCGCGTAGGAATGTTGATAATGAGGTCCGCGCTGCCATTGTTGAGTAGTTCTGCGACGTTGGGGGTCTCTTTACTACTTATCTTGTAGACTTTCTCGCATGGCACACCGTTTTCTTTCAAGAAGTCGGCAGTGTGTTCTGTCGCGTGGAGCTTGAACTGCATACTTGAAAGCAATTTCATACTCTCCAGTAGCTTCACTTTGCTTTCCTCACCCCCGATCGATACGAGGATATTTTTTTTTGGCAAACGGAGCCCTGCAGCCATCATCGATCTCAGCAGCGCCTCGGAATATGAATCGCCGAAGCAAGCGACTTCGCCGGTCGAGGCCATTTCAACCCCGGATCGCGGGTCTGCACCTTTGATACGACTGTATGAAAATTGTGGAGATTTAACTGCCACCGTATCGAGTTCGAGCGTTCGATAGTGGGCCCGAACATCTTTGTCGAGCATCGCTCGCAGCGCAATATCGATAAAATTGTATCCGGTTACTTTTGAGACGAAGGGAAAAGAGCGCGAAGCGCGTACATTGCATTCGATGACCTGCAGGTGGTTGTCTTTTGCGATGAATTGAATGTTGAATGGTCCAGTGATCTTGAGTGCCTTGATTATCGCTTTGGTGATCTCCTTCGCACGGCGTACTGTCTCAAGGTAGGTGCGTTGTGGCGGTAAGACGACCGTCGCGTCCCCAGAGTGTGTCCCTGCGTTCTCGACGTGTTCGGTGATGGCGTAGATGGCGAGCATCCCTTTTGCCGCAACGCCGTCGATCTCTATCTCACGGGCATTCTCGATAAATTTGGACACAACGACGGGATGGTCCGAGGAAATGGCCGCGGCGCGGGCAAGAAATTCCACAAGCGAGCGTTCATCGTAGGCAACCTTCATCGCGGCACCGGAGAGGACGTATGAGGGCCGCACAAGGACGGGGTACCTGAATTTTTTCGCTGCCGCGGCAGCTTGAGCCGGACTCGTGACTTCTGTCCACAGGGGCTGATCGATACCGAGCTTGTCGAGCAATTTTGAAAAAATGTGGCGATCTTCGGCACGATCTATGTCCTGCGGGTTCGTGCCGAGGACTTTCACCTTGTTGCTGTGAAGTTTGAGGGCAAGATTATTGGGTATCTGGCCGCCGGTCGAGACGACCACCCCTTCGGGCTTTTCAAATTCTACGATGTCCAAAATTCGCTCGAGGGTAAGTTCTTCAAAATAGAGGCGATCGGACATGTCGTAATCAGTCGAGACTGTTTCCGGATTCGAGTTGATCATGATCGTGTTGTGTTTGTGCGCTTTGAGTGTTTTCAGCGCCTGCACGCACGACCAGTCGAATTCCACTGAGGAACCAATGCAGTACGGCCCGCTGCCAATTACTGCCACCTGGTGCTTGCCGCGAGCGACGTCGTTTTCCATTCCGTGATAAGTGAGGTACAGGTAATTTGTCTGTGCCGGAAACTCGCCGGCGAGAGTATCGATCTGCTTCACCGTCGGGACGACCTTCATGCGTTTGCGCAGTGCTCGAATATCACTTTCTTTTTTATTCTTTATTCTGGCGATCTGTGAGTCTGAAAAACCCAACTTCTTTGCGGCGAGCAAGATTTCCGGACCCAGCGTTTGTTTAGAAAGTGTCTTCTCAAATTCAACGATGTTGCTCATCTTTTCCAGAAACCAGGGCGTGATCTGCGAGAGTTTGAAAATTTCATCAATACTCATGCCTTTTTGGAGCGCTTCCGCAAGGGCAAATACTCGTCGAGTTGTCGGATGCCGTATCTCTTCTTTGAAGTCGTCTATTTGAAAGTTGCCGTTGCGCTGTGCTACGAACCCGTCTGCGCCTATGTTCAGCATTCGCAGGGCCTTTTGCAGAACTTCCTCGAATGAGCGACCTATTGCCATCACTTCACCCACACTTTTCATTTCGGTACCGATACGCGATGCCGCATGCTCGAATTTTCCAAGGTCCCACCTAGGTATCTTAAGCACAAGATAATCCAGTGCGGGCTCGAAGCATGCGCTGGTAACTCCTGTTACAGAATTTTTTATTTCCGGCAATGTGTAACCAAGTGCAAGTTTAGCCGCTACGAATGCGAGCGGGTAACCCGTAGCTTTCGACGCAAGCGCCGAGGAGCGGCTTAAGCGTGCGTTTACTTCGATCACTCGATAATCCGAGGTTTTCGGATCGAGTGCGTATTGAATGTTGCACTCGCCGACGATGCCGAGATGGCGAATGGTCTTGATCGCGATCTCTCGCAATGAATGATATTCGGCGTTGGAGAGGGTTTGCGATGGGGCGACAACCATCGATTCGCCGGTGTGAATGCCCATCGGATCGAGATTTTCCATGTTGCACACGGTGATGCAGTTATCCGCTGAATCGCGTACAACTTCGTACTCAACCTCTTTCCAGCCGCCGAGATACTCTTCGATCAAAACCTGTGGCACTGAACGAAAAACGTCCGAGAGTTTTGCAGAAAGTTCTTCCGCGCTCTGCACCATTCCCGAGCCTTCGCCTCCGAGTGCGAATCCCGAGCGCATCATAACGGGGTACCCGATCTCTTCCGCAGCTTTCAAGGCGCTGGCGACTGTTGTGACAGCGCGACTGCGAGCTGTTTTCACGTCGATCTCTTTCAGGCGTTGGACGAAGAGCTCTCTATCTTCTGTATCACGGATGGTTGCGACCGGCGTTCCAAGCACTTGGACGCCGTATTTTTTCAGGACACCGCTCTTTTCGAGTTCGAGTCCGAGATTAAGCGCAGTTTGGCCGCCGAAGGAGAGTAAGATCGCATCCGGCTTTTCTTTTTTGATTATCTGCGTTGTGAATTCCGCAATGAGTGGCAAGAAGTAAACCGTATCGGCTAACCCCTCGTCGGTCTGCACGGTCGCTATGTTCGGATTCATCAAGACGATCTTGATGTGTTCTTCTTTGAGCGCCTTGATCGCCTGTGAGCCGCTATAGTCAAATTCACCGGCTTGGCCGATCTTGAGGCCCCCGGAGCCAAGGAGCAAAACTTTTTTTTGTTTTTTTATCATACGAGTTTGCGAAGATCTTCGAGAAAACGTTCGAATATCCAGGCCGTGTCAGTCGGGCCAGGGGAAGACTCGGGATGGAATTGCACCGAGCGCCACATTTTCGAGGAATGGGCGATACCCTCGTTGCTCCCGTCGTTGGCATTGATAAACCACTCTTTCCATTCGCGTGGAAGCGATTTTGCGTCAACAGCGAATCCGTGATTTTGCGAGGTGATGTAGCAGCGTCCTGTTTCGGTATCGATGCAGGGTTGATTCTGTCCGCGGTGGCCGTACTTCAATTTGTACGTTTTGGCTCCTGCGGCGAGGGCAAGGAGTTGATTGCCAAGACAAACACCCAGGATCGGTTTGTTATCCGCCATTGCTTTTTTGATGTGCTCAATAGTTGCAGTGCACTGGGTGGGATCACCGGGGCCGTTGGAGAGGACAAGCGCATCGTATTTTTCGGCAGTAAAATCGTAATCCCAGGGTACGCGAATGAGCGTAACGTCTTTTTGGGCAAGTGAGCGAATGATATTCTCCTTCATTCCGCAGTCCACCGCAATAATTTGAATTGGTCCATTACCGTACACTTTTTTCTTTTTTGGGCTAACCTGCGCAACGAGATTCTCTTCGTTTGGGTCACTGAATTTTCCAACCCTGTCGTTCGTCAGTTGTCCGAGCATCACGCCGTGTTCGCGTAGCTTTTTAGTGAGCGCGCGGGTATCCACTCCTGTTATTGCTGGTACACCGGACCGCTTGAGCCATTCGCCGAGCGACTCTTTTGCATCGGCGTGTGAATATTTTTCCGAATATTCTGAGACGACGAGACCGGAGATCTGCATCTTTTCAGACTCAAAGACCTTTTTATCGGGGACTCCGTAGTTGCCAATGAGTGGATAGGTGAGCACGACGATCTGCCCGGCGTATGAGGGGTCCGAGAAGCTTTCCACGTAACCTGTCATACCGGTGTTGAACACGACCTCACCCGCAGTACTGCCTGGGGCCCCGAAGCTTTTGCCCTCAAATGCGGTGCCGTCTTTGAGGAGGAGCTTCATATAGAAAAAAACCCGCGTTTGGCGGGTTTTGGATTCAGATAAGAAAATACACCCGGGCGGGTGTTTGTTGCGGGAAACTTCTTGGGGGTCATTAAAGCCTGAGCATAGCCGATTTTACTTTTAAGTCAAGATGGGCTAGCGATTTGTCAACGCGGACCGTTACTACAAATCGCAGTCCCTTAGGGATATACTCGGTACATGACGCGGGAAGATTTAAAAAAATATAAGCTCCCGGATGAGCCGGGCGTGTACCTTTTTAAAAAGGGAAGAAAGATCTTGTACATCGGAAAGGCTGGGAGTTTACGGGACCGCGTACGTAGTTACTTTTCCTCGGATCTTGGGCGAGGGCGCGCGCCGAGCATCGTGCGCATGGTCGAGGAGGCAGATTCAGTCGATTGGAAAACAACGGACTCGGTACTGGAAGCCCTTATCGTCGAAGCTAATCTGATCAAGCGTCATCAGCCGCCGGCCAACGTCGACGAGAAAGACAACAAGAGCTTTAATTACGTCGTCATTACAAAAGAAGATTTTCCGCGCGTATTGATCGTGCGCGGACGAGAATTATTTCAGGGCTGGAAAGAGGCCGATATCAAGTATCTTTTCGGACCGTTTCCCGCCGGACTGAGCTTAAAAGAAGCGCTGAAGATCGTTCGTAAGATCTTTCCATTCCGTGACAAATGTGTGCCCAACTCCGGAAAGCCGTGTTTCAACCGTCAGATAGGATTGTGCCCGGGTGTTTGTTCTGGAGAAATGTCGAAAGAAGAATATACAAAGACCATTCGGAACATCAAAGATCTTTTTTCCGGAAATTTCCACGGACTGAAACGAAGGCTTGCGAATGAGATGAAATTATACGCAGAAGGGGAGCGGTACGAGGAAGCACAGGTTCGTCGTCGCCAAGTCCACGCGCTCGAACACATCCGCGATGTTTCGCTTTTGAAAGACGAGCATCGTATTGCGCCGGGCGGCGGCGCACGTATCGAAGCCTTCGACGTCGCACATACTTCAGGAACTGAAACGGTCGCGGTGATGACGGTGGTTGCAAATGGAGAGCCGGTCAAAGCAGCTTATCGGATGTTCAAGATCCGCACAGCTACCAACGATGATGTTGCTTCTCTCAAAGAGGCCCTCTCCCGCCGCCTGAACCATCCAGAGTGGCCTCTGCCGCGCGTATTCGTCGTGGATGGAGGAAAAGGGCAGATGAATGGGGCGAAAAAGATCTTACAACAAGCAGGACTTGAAGTGCCTTTGGTGGGCGTTGTTAAAAATGAATTCCACAAACCAGAGCGATTGATAGGTGATCAGCGTGCGATCGAAGCATACGAAAAGGATATTTTACTTGCGAACAATGAGGCGCATCGCTTTGGAATAACATTCCACCGAAAACGTCTGCACAAACGAACCTTTGTCAGCTAGCCGGTGGTATACTTTTCAAATGGCACGCATGAGTGTTGGCGTTTTGCGCGGCGGAACATCAAGCGAGTATGATCTCTCGCTGAAAACGGGAGCAGCTATGCTGCAAGCGTTACCAGAAGACCGCTACGATGCGCGGGATATTTTTATAGACAAGAGTGGGTTTTGGCACTTGCGTGGGGCACCGGTCGATCCAATGCGTGCTCTCTCGCAAATCGACGTCGTTTTGAATGCGCTGCATGGGGGAGTTGGTGAGGACGGAACCGTGCAGAGAATACTTGATCGGGCGGGTGTGCGGTATGCGGGCGCTTCTGCGGTTGCCTCGGCGCTTTCTCTCAACAAGGCTCGTGCAGGGGACGTACTTCAGCGTGCTGGAATACGCATGCCGAATGCTGTTTCGTTTGCGCTCGACGGCACTTCAACCACGGGAGCGATGGCCAAGTATGTATTCCAGCGCTTTGGTCCACCCTATGTCGTGAAGCCGGTGAACGAGGGCGCTTCGTTCGGTATCCGCATCGCGATGACGCTCGTGGAATTACCTGATGTGCTCGGCGATGTGCTTGATGCGTTTGGCTCGGCACTCGTCGAAGAATATATTCGTGGGCACGACGTCTCCGTGGGTGTCATCCAAGATTTTCGGGGAGAAGAGCTGTATGCTCTGCCACCTGCACACATGATCGCGCCGCAAGGTTCGCGATATATTGATTCGGATGCACATCACGAAGCCCGCATCACACACGTCGTGCCGAGCAATTTTTCTTATACTGAAAAGCAAGCGCTTATGGATATGGCACGCGCTGCGCACCGTGCGCTGGGGCTTTCGCACTTTTCCCGCGCCGATATCGTTCTCACTCCGCGCGCTCCGTATTTGCTCGAGGTAAATGCGATTCCCGGCCTCTATCCCGGAGCATCGTTTCCGCCGATGCTAGAATCGGTCGGCTCCTCCGTGCGCGAATTCCTGGAACATGCTATAAGTCTTGCGAAGGGCCAGTAGTTCAGTGGTAGAATGCCTCATTTGCAATGAGGAGGTCCGGGGTCCGATTCCCCGCTGGTCCACCAACAGACGACTTGACGTTCGTGTCCAAACCATACCAATTTCAGAGATAGTTTGATAAGCTCGTGGTAATGAAAGAAAATCTTCCAATCAAAAGCCTACACGAGCATATCGCTTCCTTGGCAAAAAAGGTCCCAGAGAAGATCGCTCTTACTGCGATCGATGAGAAAGGTACAGCGCTTGAAGAAATATCCTACGCTGAATTGCTTGAAAAACTCGAAGCCGCCTCCTCGGAGTTGAAGAATATGGGACTGCAGAAGGGCGACAGGATAGCTTTGGCGTTCCGTAATTCTCCCGCGCTTCTGATATGGAGCTGGGCGGCGTGGGCGACAGGCATCGTTACCGTCCCGATGGACACCAAGCGCGATACGCCTGAGCTCTACGAATATAAGATCAATCTCAACAAGGCGAAGGTTCTTATTCTTGAAAGGGGAATTCGTGCCGAGAAGCTTCCAGGAGTGCGCACAAAGGTACATAGCGATTTTATACCAGTACCGGATATAAAAGTAGAATGGGAAAAAGATCTCTCACACCAGGCACTTGTCCTTTTTACTTCCGGCACAACAGGCCACCCCAAAGGCGCGATGCTCTCACTTGAAAATCTGATCGTGAATGCCGCGGGTATTTGCGAGTGGCTCCAGATCACTGAAGACGACGTGTTTTTGGTCAACTTGCCGCTGCACCATATCAACTCGACGACCTTCTGCCTCTCCGTCCTGCTTGCGCAAGGAGCCATTGCAATTCCACCCAACTATTCCAACTCAAACTTCTGGCAGCAGGCGACAAAAACAGGTGCCACGATCAGTTCTGTTGTGCAGTCGATCGTGTTCGATCAGTTGCATCGAGAGAATGAATTCGAGGCGCAGAAGAATAATATCCGTTTGACGAGGATCCAGATCGGTTCCGCACCGGTTCTTTCGCAGTCAGTCCAGGAATTCAAGAAAAAATTCGGCATACTGCTCTATCAAGGCTACGGACAGACAGAAACCGCGTTGCGTGTCACGGGAGTCCCCATGGATATTTCGAAAGAACTCTATGACCAGCTTGTTGATGAAAATTCTATAGGCACCGCGATGACGTGGGCTGATCTGCAGATTGCCGACGAGAGCGGAAAGTTTCTCGGTGAGGGAGAGGAGGGAGAACTTGTCGTCAAAGGTGCGGCGGTCATGGAAGGGTACCTCGGACGCGAGCCTGCATTTCGTGACGGATATTTCCTCACCGGCGATATTGGTTATTTCAAGGTCGCCGACGGGCGAAAATATTATTACCTGAAGGGCCGCAAGCGCGAGATCATTATTAAAGGCGGCATCAACGTCTCACCGATCGCCGTGGAGAATGCTCTCAAGAAAATTTCAGAAGATATCGATCAGGTGCACGTGATTTCCGTTCCAGATGAACGCTATGGCGAAGAAGCTGGCGCCGTCATTTCGTGGAAAGAGGACATTGACGAAGCATCGGCGAAGCGAAGAGTAAAAAGTGTGCTTCTGCTCGGCTCGCCCTATTTGAGCGCATACGAGACGCCGAAATATATCACTTCACTTCCAAGCGAGTCTCTTCCAATGACGTCAACTGGCAAGGTTCAGCGCAGTGTTCTGAAAACACAATTGCCGTACGAGCGATTCGAATCGATATACGGCCTCGTTAAGACCGATGAATATCGTTTTACCGCTCTTCACCGAGACTCGCGCTGGAGTGCCGCATCATACGAGCTCTACAACAAGTGCTGGGCGCCGCTTACAGTAGAACGTTCCATCTACGAAAAAGATATTTCCAAGCAACTTATCATGCTTGCCGTAAAGCCGGATGATTCTCTCGCGGGGCAGATAGCTGTCATCCGCACAAATCTATCTCAGGAAGAACTGCTTACGAAAAAATATGTGGATCTGCTGTCAGGCAATGTCATTGATCGCAATGGCAAGGCACTCGTTTGCATATCGATCTGTAGTGCGGCATACGAACCCAAGGTAATTCCTTCGATAAAAAAAATTCCGAGCGCCGATGAAGTTCGATCGTATTTACGTGCGGGCGAAGATCCAGTAATGCGTTTCCATCGTAAATCAAAAGGAAAAGAAGGCGGAGCAGAGCTCGTCGACGTCATCAAAGACGGGAGACCGGAAGACAAAAGTTCCCTCGGCTATACCATGCTTCTGAAATATCCCGCACCGAACGACGCTGTAGACATAACAGAGGGAGCCCCGGTCTCTAACCAACTCATCGAGGCCGTGCTCGTGTGTGCCCGCGATCTTGGTATTAAAGACGTCTATGCCTACTCGCGCCCTGGCGGGCTTGCCCAGCATCTTGCATCCCAGTAGCCAGATTATTCACTTGACATTCGTTTAATTCCTGCAACACTGCAGGTAACTGCTCCTTCATCAGCCTCAATAGCTTGATGAACCAACCCCAGCCCAGGAGGCCGCTAATGTCTGCTAAACACCTGCGCGATTCCTTGCTCAACGCCGTCAGTTCACTCGCGGAACTCGATGCTTTTTGTGATCGTTACGGAGAAATGCCTCTGAATGGCTCTCCGGCCGATCTCGAGTCCTTCGAGGCGAAGTTCCGACGGAAGGCCAACGAATACGGCATGAATCTCGATATCGCGGAAGCGTATCTCATATCCATGCGCGGACGCGACAGTTCTCCGCCTCCGACACGGGACTCTCGTCCCCTGTTCGGCACGATCGACGACACTGGCATTGAGGGAGTCCTTCTCCCCAATCAAGCCTGACGTCTGATCGTCTGTTCTTTCATCTGCATTTTCGCTCTTTACTACGCCACCAAGGATCTCTCGTCCTTGGTGGTTTGCTTTATTAAAAATGCAAAACACTGACTCAATAAGCGAGATGGGGTATGCTAATACACTATGAATGCAGGGGATAAAGAAGCCGCATGGGCGGCAGGGCTTGAACGTGACTTTTTAGCCGCGTACGAGGAATATGCGGACGCCATCTTTCGGCATTGTCTTTTGCGCATTCGAGATCGCGACGTTGCGAGGGACATAACCCAGGAGACCTTCTCTCGCGTGTGGCTGTATATGTCTAAGGGGAAGAAAATTGACTACATGCGAGCTTTTCTATACCGAATTGCCAACAACCTCATCGTTGACGGTTCACGCAAGAAAAAATCGTCCTCGCTCGACGCAATGATGGAAGACGACGGCTTTGAGGTCGTGGATGAATCGCTTCCTGACATGGCGGATGTGCCCGCTTCACGCGAAGCGATGAAAATGCTTGATTCGCTCGACGAGCTGTATCGCACGGCGATTACGATGCGATTCGTTGATGAAATGTCTCCGGGCGAAATTGCTAAAGCGCTCGGTGTATCAGAAAACGTCGTTTCCGTCCGCATCCACCGCGGCATAGAGAAGCTCAAAAAGATCATGGATCGCAGACCTGGACAAGCTCCTTGACCCCGTGAGATAGGCACAGTGCAGACACATCACGGGGTTGACAATTTCCCTGGTCGCGCCATGATGGCGGCGTAATGTAGGTTTTCCATTGCTGGGGTCGTAAACCGACGCGTGGCAAGGAAAGGTCGGTTTACATGTTTAGAACAAACAACACAAAGAATCATGGCTAAGAAGCTCTACGTTGGTGGTTTGCCTTACGCAACGACCGACACAGAACTCAAAGATGCTTTCTCACAGGCTGGAGCCGTTACGAGCGCTGTCATCATCATGGACAAGATGAGCGGTCGATCTAAAGGTTTCGGCTTCGTTGAAATGTCTTCCGACGAGGAAGCGCAGAAAGCGATCGATATGATGAACGGCAAGGACTTCGGCGGACGCACCCTCACGGTAAATGAGGCACGCCCGATGGAGGACCGCCCTCGTCGTGACTCCCGCGGAGGTGGCGGCGGCGGTTACGGTGGAGGTGGGGGAGGTGGTTACGGTGGTGGAAGCCGCGGTGGAAACGGCGGCGGACGCAGCTGGTAATTTCCTTTCATTCATCTGAATGAGATTTGCGCGGCCCCCTTAAGGGGGCCGCGCTCGTTCACGCCTGAAAGAAAGGCCGTTGACAGACGTCTATACTACGTGTGCAGAAAGTATGGCTTAGAGCCCGTTTGCGCTATGATGCCTACATCTTGCCGTCCCTATGAAAGAATTTGAACGAATTTTCGACTCAATAAAACAAATAACACTGCGCCCGCATGAGCGGAGCATTATGCGTGAAGAGCTGAAGCTTTTTGCGGCAGAACACCCGGCACAAGCACCGTTTTTAGTGCGTGTGGCGCAAGCATTCACCTTTTCTAACTTTCGGATCAATTCGCTTCGGTATCATCCTCTCGCTGCGGCGCTAGTTCTCTTTCTGTGCGTAGGAGTAGGCACTTCTTATGCCGCCGAGGGAGCCTTGCCTGGGGATGTACTCTATCCCGTGAAGATCCACGTCAACGAATCAGTGCAAGGTGCCTTAGCAGTTTCCAATGAGGCGAAGGCCCAATGGAACGTCACTCGCGCATCCCGCAGACTTGCCGAGGCAGAAACACTTGCCCAGGAAGGTAAGCTTACGCCAGCCGCCCAGTCCGATATTGAATCGCAATTTGATCAAACCACTTCTGATTTTAACGCCAACGTGCGTGCGCTTGCTGCAGCGACTAGCAGTGCACCAGCGGTTGCGGCTGTTACTTCCGCACTGGCCGTGACACTCGGTCAACACGATGTAGCGCTCGCAGAAGTCGCGAGTACATCATCTCCTCAATCGCGCATCGCGATCGACGCTTTGCGCACCAAAGTCCGCGATCGCGTACAACAGGCGGATCGGGTCCATTCTGTCGCTGATACCTTTGCGATCCTCGATCTCTCGACTTCAACAAGCCCGCGCGGAGAGGGAACGAATCTCAAGGTACATATTCATCGCACCGCGGCGACACTTTCCGTAGGCAAAGCATTGATCACGACTTCCAGTATTGCGTCATCGACAGCCATGCAAATTCAAGCAACTTCGACTTCTGGTTCTTCTGATAGTGCAACCTCTTCAGTCGGCACAGATGAAGAAAGCCCCACGCCATCCGCTGCACTTTTCGAGGCCGCAGTACAGCACGCTCAGGCCGATGGTTCACAGGATAATTCTCACGACCAAGGTTCAGATAGTACGGGTGGGAATGACGGCGCATCTGTAAAGTTGAACGTGGGTTTATAAAGTCTATCCACATCACTACAACGTCTTTGCGCGCCGATGGGTGATAATGGGGCATGCGCTTCGGTACCCTCCTTGGGTGGGGAATTGTGATTTACGCGATCATGTCGCTTGCTTCATCTCTGTTCGTGGTATACGGGATCGCGGGAACATTCATCGCCCGTCTGCTGGGACTTCTCGTCCTCATCTTGGTGCTAACTATCGCTGGGAGATCACTGCGCCGTCAGCATTGGATCGATGTACTGCCGTACTCGATCGGATGGGCGATTCTAGCGGCCTTACTCGATGCGGTCTACGTGGTCCCGTTCGGCGGCTGGGCCATGTACGGTGATTGGAATTTGTGGGTCGGCTACGTGCTCGTGGTTATTGTGCCGCTCATTGCGCCCTTCACGCGGGCACTGCCAGAGCCGCAACACCTTTCATAAGTATGCGCGCGCTCGCGCTTCATCGTTTTTTGTTCAGAGTCGCTCTTGCGGGTGCGGGTATATTCGCTTGGATCTTTGTTTTTCAGTATTTTTATCTTGTCTCACCTGATCTGCCACATGCATTGGCGCGCGTGGCATTTCTGTATGCGCTCTGCCAGCTCGTTACGTGCCTCGTTACACCCTATGCGGCACAACGATTGCAGGGTGGCTCAGGGCGAGCGCTTATTCTTGCGACCCTCGTAGCAGCGTGCGCATTTGCCGTCCTGGGGTTGGCATTCCAGGCGCTCTGGAGTGGTGTTGCAATTAGTGCGGCGATCGCTGTCTTCGCCATCGTTTTGGGTTTATACCGAGCACTCTACTTCGTACCATATGCAACAGAAGCTGCTGTTGTGCCCCGCAAGCGGTCCTTTGCGACAGAACTCTGCGTTGCCCTCATTCCTGCGCTCGCTGGGCTTTGTATCGCCGCTAGCA
>Ga0207070_1184_pt1 | contig 13110 bp, 13 predicted proteins | sample Alteio_BWMinHeat_92_FD_153591 | JGI IMG/M metagenome (GOLD analysis project Ga0207070, IMG submission 153591) | Enriched cells from forest soil in Barre Woods Harvard Forest LTER site, Petersham, Massachusetts, United States -... | ecosystem: Environmental > Terrestrial > Soil > Temperate forest >...
GATATGAATGATAGACCCTTTCCGCCAAAGCGGGCAATTGGCGGAAGGCCGAAAGAGCGCAAAGGTCAAGCATTTTCTCATCAAGCACCCCCCCTCCGCCAGCTAAATGAATTGGCGTGAGGGGGTCTAATTCCCGAGAAAAACGGGTATTTTTGCCTCAAAAAGCCACCGTTTGGCGGAGGGCGTCAGCCATACTGCTAGCCGCCACCCCCGCCCGCCAGAAGACAGAGCACGACGGCCTCCACGAGAAACTGCCGAAGAATGTCCCGTGCCCGCGCCCCCACGGCCATGCGCAGGCCGATCTCTTTCGTCCGTTCGGTGACCGAGACGAGCATGATGTTCATGATGCCGACGCCGCCGACGACCAAAGAAATCAACGCCACACAGAGAAGCAAGCCGGCCATCAAATAGGATGTGCTCGCCAGCGCCTTGGTCATTTCGGTCATGTCGCGGATGTTGAAATCGTCCGCCTGGCCGGGGCGAATATGGTGTCGCTCATGCAAGAGGCCGGTGATCTGCCGGATGGCCTGAGGGATGGCCTCGGTCGATTCGGCCCGAGCGAGAATCTGATCCACGTTGGCGAAGCGGATCGGTTGCGGCGTGTCGGCCTGCTGAATCGCGGACGGCTGATCGTAGAGCTGAGAGTTATCGAGGTTCGGATAAAGCTGGTCGAGCGAGTTGATTGACGTGTTGACGCCGGCGACGTTGCTGGAAGTGGCGGCGCTTTGGTTGGCCGTGGTCGCCGATGTGCCGGAGACGCGATACTTGATCGTCGTCCACGGGGCCAGCAAAATGTCGTCCTGGTCCAAGCCCATCATATTGGCGCCCTTGGAAGTCAGGACGCCGATGACCTTGAACGTGACGCTTTGAACCCGAAGCTCCTTGCCCAGAGGCGATTCTCCCTGGAACAACTCGCGGACCAGGGTTTGGCCGATCAGGCATACTTTGCTGCCGTTGCGCACTTCCCGGTCGGTAAAGGATTCGCCTTCCTGGAGATCTTGCCAATCGCGGACTTCGAGAAAGCTGGGGGTAGTTCCATAGATATAGAGCGGAACCCAGTTGCGGTTGCCATAAACGACCTGCGTGCGGGCGCGGACCACCGGAGCGACACTGATCACCGAGGGGCATTCGCGCAAAATGGCGTCGCCGTCATCGGGAGTGAGAGTGAGCACGCTGCCTGAGCCAAAGGTGACACCTCCGCTCGAGGCCGTGCCGGGCTGAACCAGCAGCATGTTCGCCCCCATATTGGCGATGGTCTGCTGCACAGCCGACGACGATCCCTGGCCGATTTCCATCATGGCGATGACCGCCGACACGCCGATCACGATGCCCAGCGTGGTCAAGGCCGAGCGCATGATGTTGCGGCGCAGTGCATTCACGGCCATCCGTAGTGTGCGGTAGAATTTTCTCATGGATGCTCCCTTATAGGTCCTATAGGTCCTATGGGACCTAGGGGACTTATGCGGACTTCTGCAAGGCGTTCTCAATCAATCCATCGCGAATGCGAATGGTCCGTTTCGTATGTCCGGCCACGCCTGGATCGTGGGTGACGATGACAATCGTGATGCCCTCCTCGGCGTTCAGTTGTTGGAACAGGCGAAGAATTTCCTCGCTGGTGCGGGTGTCCAAGGCGCCGGTCGGCTCATCGGCAAGCACCAAAGGCGGATTGTTGACGAGCGCGCGAGCGATAGCGACGCGCTGCTGCTGGCCGCCCGATAGTTGCGACGGCTCGTGATCCAACCGCTCTCCCAAGCCGACTCGTTCCAATAATGCCTTGGCTCGCTTCCGCCACTCGGTCTCCGGCAATTCTTCCGCGGTGTAGGAGAGCGGCATCATAACCTGCTCGAGCGCGCTCGTGCGCGGGAGCAAGTTGAAATTCTGGAAGACGAAGCCGATCTTCTTATTCCGCACTACAGCTCGACCGTCGCCGGAGAGACGCGAAACCTCCTCGCCGTCGAGCCAATATTGTCCCGATGTCGGCCGATCCAAGCACCCGAGCAGATTCATCAGCGTCGTTTTGCCGGAGCCTGAAACTCCCATGAGGGCCACTAACTCGCCGCGCTCGACACTCATGGTGATGCCTTTGAGCACGGGCACGTCGATTTCGCCGAGATGATACGTCTTGTGGATGTCTTCGAGTTTGATGAGGTCCATGGCCGACTTCTTTCATCCGGCGAGCTGGGGTGTAAACGCCCCGGTTGTTGAACCGGGGTCATTACTGACCCTGCTCGCCCCAAACTACTACTGTCCCTTGTTGCGGAACATCTGTGGGGTAAACGGATTGGTCGTTCCGCCGGCCGAGTTATTATCGTGAGTCTCCCCGATGATCACGGGGGTCCCTTCCTGGAGGTCGCCGCCGGTAATTTCGGTCATGAGGCCGTCGCTAAGGCCGGTGCGGACTTTGACCGGGCGGGCAAAATCACCGTCTTCGATCCAGACCCGGCCGCGGTCGTGATCCTTGGCTTTTTCCTTGGGCTGGCTGCCGGGGGCGCCGCTGGCTGCCTTCATCGACTTCACGAAGTCGGCCCGAATATCCGGAGCGACCTGTTGAGGGGCCGGCTGCCATCGCAGAGCCGCGTTCGGCACGCGCAACGCGTTCGGATGGCGTTCAATTTCGAAGTCCAGATTCGCTGTCATGTATGGCAGCAGTTTTCCATCCGAGTTATCTGTCTCGACGACTACCGTATATGTGACCACGTTTTGGGTCATGGTTGCATTGAGGCGAATTTGCAGGATCTTCCCCTTGAATCTTTCTCCGGGAAAGGCATCCACGGAGAAGGTTACAGGTTGGCCGGTTCGAAGATGGCCAATGTCGGCCTCGTTGACCGAGGCCCATACCTGGATTCGCCGCAGGTCCCTGGCCAGGAGAAAAAGGCTCGGGGCGCTTAAGCTGGAAACGACGGTCTGGCCGATGTTGACTCGGCGAGTGATCACCACACCTTTGACGGGCGATTTAATCGTGCAATAGTCGAGGTTGGTCTGGGCGGTGTCGCGCTGAGCTTGGGCGACTTCGACGGCGGCCTTGGCCGCCGCCACGGCCGCTTCAGCCCCCGGCACGGCCGCTTGAGAAGTTTCATAGGCGTTTTTCGCCGTATCAATGTCCAAGTCCGAAAGAGCTTTGGTCGGTATCAGTTTTTGCACGCGCTCCCAATCGCGTTTGTTCTGTTCGAATTTCGATTTCATGGCGACGAGATCGGTCTCGGCTTTCTGGACGTTCGCTTGAGCCTGATGCAGATTGGCCGTGGCTTGATTGAGCGACGCCTGATAGAGAGACGGATCGATTTGAGCCAAGACCGTGCCTTCCTCCACCTCCGAACCATAGTCGATGGTCTTCTTGGGATCCTTGGGATCGGGTCCGAATTTCTTAATCATGCCGGCGACCTGGGCGCCGATGTCGATGTTCTCTTCGGCCTCGATCGTGCCGGTGGCATTGATGGTGGCCAAGAGCTCGTCGCGCTCGGCCGCGGCCGTTCGGAAATGTGACTTATTGCCATCTCGGGCAAAGAAATACCACCAACCCGCGGCGCCTATCGCCGCGACCACAACTAGAATCAGCACCAGCCGCACGATTCTCATGATCCCATCCCTTCCTCAATTGACAAATGTGTATCAGATCCCGTTCGAGTCATAACCCCGCGTCACCAGTCCTTCTAAGTGTTGACCCAGTCGGCGAAGCAGCCGATGAAACTCGGCTTGCTCCTTCTTAGTGAGTCCGCCCAACACTTTGGTGACTTGTTGCTCATGAACGGCCAAGATTCGGTGGATCAGGTGCCGGCCTTTGGGGGTAAGACCGACCAACTTGGAGCGCTGGTCTATCGTGGCATGATCTCGAAGAACCAGACCGGCGCGTTCGAGTCGATCAACGGCCCCCGTAACGCTGGGTGGCCGAATGAGCAAGCGATCACTCAAATCGGTGAGACGGAGGCTCGATTGGCCCTCTTCTTCTGCCCGGTGCAAAGTCCGCAACAGTCCCCACTGCGAGCCGCTAATCCCGAACCTAGCGAAATAATGTTGCATGACTCGTTCCACCAAGCCCTCGACACGGATGAATTCCCGCAGCGGATTGTCCGTCAAGGAAATAGCAGATTCCGAAGGCGATTTAGCCGGTGCGCTCGCCATAAACCAATCCTGATTAGTTCTCGATTAGTAAGCTACCTAACAATATTCTAAGTATGGAACGCTGAGGAAGGCAAGGGCTTGCGCGGGAAAAGATTAAATTTAGCCGCGGCGCTTGCGCCGCGCGGAGCAAGCCCCGTGGCTAAATTTCAGAGGAATTGTCAAAAATCGGCCTTATGGAAAGATGACGAAGCAGAGTCCGACGGCCGCCGCCTCGGCGAGAATGCCCGGCACATCGAGGTTCGGCGGGTAAAGCATCAAAGGAACAGGATCGCCGGGGAGATAATAACCGGCGTTACACTCATAACGGCGCAGCGGCTCCGTGAAGACGTGATAGGGAAGCAAAGCCACGTCGAAATAAAAAATTCCCGCCGACAACAGCGGATGACCGAGGCCCAAGTCCCACCCATACCGTTCGCTGTTGATTTGCTCGAAATAAAGCCGGCGATAGCAGACATAGGGCGGCTCTACCATCTCGGTCAATGGGTCCCATTGACGCACAATGAACTTTTCTTTTGAAACCGGAGGATAGTCGAGATGGACGAACGGATATTTTAGTCCCAAGGGATTCTCGCCGGTTTTCGACTCGCGAATCATTCTTTGGATTAAGTCCGATTCGCTTTCCAGCCGGAAAACGCGCTTCGGATCGGGTCCGGGTATGTAGGCATCCGTCGGGCTTTGGGCCGGTGAGGTGTTTTCTTGGGCGTGCGATGCTGATCCCACGAAGAGGCAAATAGCGACAACGAACGCGCTTAATATCGAAGGCGCAGTTGCTGGGGTCATGGTTTCTCCATCTCGGGAAGAGGCTTGCGGTTCTCCAACCAGACGGGCAATGGCTTCGTCAATTTTGAATTCAGGCATTCGGAGCTAATTTCCGATTCCATATTCACGGGCTGTCTTTCATGCAGCACCAATGCCGCCGTCCGCTGCCCTTCATGCTCGACAGCGCGAACCTGAGCACAGAGGGGCAGGGGACCATCGCTAATGAACACGCTGTCTCGTTCACGGATGGAGCCGCGAGCGAACTCCAGGGAGGCTAAAGCGTTGTTGTACTGGACAATAGCGGTGTAAAGATTGGACGCGCTCGAGCTCCAGTTTTGGATGGCGAGCACGAGATCCGCGCCATAAGAAGTGCCCCGGCCGCCTTGGAAAAGATCCTTGTAAGCTCGGAGCTGAAGCGTCGCGGAACGCAAGGCGGCTTGGTTGATTTCGATTTGCCGCTCGAACTCAACTACTTGTCGATACGCTTGGCCCAAGAATAATTCGGCTTTGTTCTCTTCACTTCTCAAGCTTAGGTAACTGCGCTGAAGACTTAGCTGAGCGGCGCGGACACCGGCATTGGCAGCCCGATATCCGAGCGGTACATTCAAAAGGAATCCGAGGCTATAGTTGTTGAACGGATCGGAAAATAGCTGATGAAACGCGTTGGCCGGCACCGGCCCTTCGTCCAATTGAGATCCCACTGAATGGAGCGTATCGGAGGCGACAAAACGCAAATCCGGCAGCAAGCTATTTCTTTGCCGGATGAGGTCCAGCTGGCGGAACTTCAGATCCTGACGAGCCAGAATGAGCTCAGGTCTTTGAGCCAGAGTTTCGTCCAAAGACACTTTCCAATCCGGAGCATAGGGCGTCATGGCCGGAGTGTCTGTCGGCACCAGGCGATAGCCGTCCTCAATTTTCATTCCCAGCAAGCTGCGGAGCTGCCTTTCACTTTCGAGGATTTGACCCAGAGCCGTCATGCGCTGTGAGCGGAGCTGTTCATAAAGCAACCGATCTTGCTCCAAGTTCTGGATGCGCACTTCGCGAACATTTTGTCCCTCTTTGGTGAGCCGCCAGACTTCGTAGGCATAGCGCATGGCCTCTTCGCGGCTATAGAGCTGAAAATAAGCGCCGTGTAAGTTCCAATAGGCAGCTTCAACATTGAGCAACAGATAATTGACATTCCGCTCGAACTCCGCGCGCTGCTGATCCAGACGAATGCGGGTAATTAGGATGCCTTCTCCGGTATTCCCCGTGGCGAACGGCATGAGTTTGCTGCCGGGATGGGCCGGAAGAAGCTGATTGATCTCAACGCCGAAGCCTTGCAGCAACGGCTGCTCGAAAGCGAACTGAATGCTGGGTTGCACGGCCGGGTTGATGGGACTCGCAGGTGTATTCCATTGCGAGCTGAGGTTGAAGGTAATACCGGCCGTGCCGCCCGTCGGCAACGGCTTCTCCAAACTGCTGTTGAAGGTGAGATTGTCGGCCGCAACGTTCCGCAGAAATCCGCCGGTTTGCGTGAACGTCGTCGGCGAGATGCCGAGCGGCGTCTCCGTCCGATTCCAAATCAAAGAAGTATTCCAGAGGGTATCGAACTTGGATAGCGACGTCTCGATATTGGTCGCCACAATCGCGGGATCGAGCGCTAAGACGCGGATCGCATCGGCGCTCACTACCGCGGCGCCTTGGAAGCCGCCCAAAGTATCGTTTGCCAAGCCTGGATTGGCAGGATTTTCTATACCGACCGTGCCGTTCTCTAACGCGACGGCGATGGCTTCGCGCAGAGAGAGATAGCGTGGCTCACGCTTCGTGTCTTCGACAGTGGTAGGACTTGGAGTACTTCCCGGCGGCGGGACAATTGGGTAACTTGGATTACACTCCAGATCGAGAGGAATGCCGCCTGGTTGAGCGTTTTGAAAATCGCTTTGGCTCAAAAAGCACTGCTTCTGACAGCCAAGGGCTACGGCCAAAATGAGGATGATGCAGGCCGCCGCGCGCTTCCAAGATTTTCCCACGTGTCCCCTCAATATCCCGGTGAGCTGAAGGCAATTACGGACTTATTGCCTTAACCGTGGAGCCGCGAGGATTAGTTTGCGGCTTGTAGCGGTTATATCGACCAGGAAGAAAGGACAACTTAAGGTCTTTGAAAGCGCGCGGCTTGTCGATCTTCTCTTCTTGCCCGCGTTTCCCCATTTTGACCGCAGCCGTGGCTAATTACGGCAGCGGGCGCCTGACTCCTCCGAAAACGAGAGAAATCAGAAAGAGGACGATGAACACCACAAAAAGAATCCACGCGATCTGACTTGAAATCGCGGACACGCCGAACAAGCCCAACGCGCCCGCAACCAAAGCCACGATCAGAAAGAGCAAAGCAAGTCCTAACATTTGGTGCCTCCTTTTAGAGTGACCAGCTGATCGTCAAAGGGATTCGTGTCCCTTTTCCGTCGGCTGGGATTAATCGCCGACGCCAATATCCACGGTCACGTTATCCATGAGCAGAATGGTTTCCTTTTCTTTGTGCTTTCGAATTTCTTCCAGGAGTATTCGTCCGCGCCGACGGATTCTCAACAAATCCAGAACCTTCGGACTCTGGTTTGAGGAGTGAGCGGCCTCGTCCAACCGGGTCCGCATTGCTTCGATTAAACCTCGAAGCCGTTGATGCTCCTGCTGAAGATTCTCGACTCGCTTGTCCAAAGCCGGAAGCATCGTCCCTTTGAATTCGTCAGGCGAGAACGGTCCGTCTTCGGACTCCGCCTCCGTCTGATGCCGATTCCAGGCCTCTCCGATTTCGTCTAGAGCCCGGCCCACTCGTCGCGCCCAGTTCTGCGTTCCTGCAGCCATGGGCGCAAGGAGGCACTCTCCCAATCTTTCCATTTTTTGTGATAGCCGCTCGTCATTCAGATTCGCGGTCTTTTTTGTTTTGACGTTCATAAAAGCTCCTTCAAGCAAACATAAAAGCTCCTTCAAGCAAAGCTCATGCCGCTGAAAAAATCTCAATTGAATGGAGCGGGCATATCCCCGATAAATCTCACCGGTTTTCTAAAGAACTGTTTTTGGTTGCCCATTGCAGAGCAATGAGATTCCCATTCCCCTTCTTGAAATGGCTCAATTTCTGCGCCAAATGCTGAGCCATTGGCGAGTAACTCAACGGTACGAATTTTGCTTTCGGAAAAGGGCAAGGTTGTCCATGTCCAATCAAAGACGCATTGGATCCTCATCATTGGAGTGAATCATGAAATTTCTTGGTTTCTTGGCCCTCGTTGTGGTTGTGATCCTCGGTGTCGGTTTCTATTTGAACTGGTTCAGCTTTTCCTCATCCAGCTCCGACGGCTCGATGAATTTCAACATGCAGGTGGACAAAGCCAAGATAAAGGCGGACGAGGAAAAGGCGAAGCAAAAACTTCAGGAAACGACCAAAGATCTGCAGGACAAGGTCCATAGTGACGGGAAGTAAAGGTCGCGATTTCGCTTTGCGCGGGAATTTCTTTTCCCACTTGCGTTTTGGAGTTTCGTTGGGATTTCCCCTCTCAGCCGACTTGCCGGGGCTTTGACCGATGGCGGCATGCAAGGTGCATCCGAGAATTCATCTCGGATGTCGCCCTTTATGAAAGGTCGAGACTCATGCCGCTCATTCAGGGAGGACCACCGGAGTGGATTTGGGAAAGAACCCCGGACAAGGTTCGCTGGGAGCTCATCCTTTCGACTAACGGGGAGCAGGATCCGAGGTACGAGCTGCGAGTTCAATGCGGGTTGGAGATCATGCGGATGCAGTTTTTTCGAACTGAAGAACTTTCCGATCTAGCTGCCGCTCTGGCCAATGGCTTGGGAAGTCTTGACGCATTGTTAGAGAAAACCGGCAGGGGGTGAGTCTGGCGCTTAATGAAAGCCTTTTGAGTGGAATGGGTCCCTCATTAGGCATTTCTCTTTCTTGTGGTATTCGTGTTCGGCCCTTCGCGGGGCCAGGAACGAAAGGAGGATCGGTGATGTATCAAAGGTATTTGGGTGTTTCGGCAGTGGCGTTGGCCGGACTTCTCGCTTTGGCTAATGATGCCACGGCCCAGAACCGTGCTCGCGGTTCGGAGGGACGTCGCGAAGGTGCCAGCGTTGAGAACCGGGCTGGCGGTGAGATTCGAGATGGCGGCCGACGAGAGGGCGATCGCAGCGAAGCAGGCCGTTGGGAAGGCGGCAGCGGCTACTACTACGGGCCTTCGGGCGGCCGCGGAATTTACGGCCCGGGCTACAGTACTTTCACGGGACCAAGATATTACTACCGGTACGGTTACCCCGGGTACTATGGCAACGGGATGTATTACGGCTCCGATTTTGACAACACCTATTCCAGCGGTGATTTCTCTGGTTCCGGCTATTACGATGATGGCTCGTCTGCCGGGCGACGGGGTCGTTTCTTCGGACGGCGCCGAGGTGGGAACGATTACAACTATGGCTCCTACGGATACGGCTCGGGCTCGGGCTGCCACGGTGGCTGCCACGGTAGTTCCTACGGCTCCGGTTGCCACGGGTCCAGCGGCTACTACGGCGCTCCCACCGGCGACGCGGGCTATAACTACGGCTCGCTCGGGAATGCCGCGCTCATCAACGTGAAAGTGGCCGCGAACGCCACGTTGACCTTTGATGATGAGCCCACTCAACAAACCGGCGAATTTCGCCAGTTCATGACTCCGGCTCTCGAGCCAGGCAAGAATTTCTCCTACACCGTTCATGCCAAGTGGCAAGACGGCGGCCGCGACATGGATCAATCTCGCAAGGTATCCGTGCGTGCCGGCCAGCAGACTCAAGTAGACTTCAACACGGCACAGGCTCAAGACCCCAAGGCCAGTCCGGAACCGGCGCCCCAGCCTGCACAAGGACGCCAGCCGAGCGAAGCCAAAGAGCCGAGTCCCACGAACCTTCCCGAGGCACGCGACAAGAATGCTCCTCAGGCTGCTGCCAGCGAGAGCCACGAGGGGACCGTCATCAGTTTCAAAGATGGCACTCTGGAGATGAACGATCCGCAGCATGGGAAACATTCCCATCACTTGTCCGCGGATACCCAGGTGATGATCGATGATCGGCCGGCGAAGCCGGAAGATCTCAAGGCCGACATGAAGATCAAGGTCACCACTAAGAAGGATGATCCGAAGGCGATTACGAAGATCGAGGCCAAGAGCAAGGATTCCGGAGACAAAGGCATCTCCAACAAGGAGACGCCTCCTCCGCCCCAGCCCTAGTTCTCGAACTTGACGTGACCCCCAAAGAGACCCGGCGGGTACTGGAGTTTATTCCAGGGCCCGTCGGGTTCTTTTTTTGACTGCAAGCGTGACGTGAGAAAAGCCGTTGATAACTTGTAGTAGGCACACTCCGTGTGCCGGTCCCTCGCTACGGAACACGGAGTCCGCCTACTACTTCTCACTTTTGCAAGAGCGCGGGAGCCGAGGATTGGACCGAGGTAATGGAAGCTGGGTATTCGGCAGTCAGAATGATAGCGAAGCCGTCCCACCAATGCATGAAGCGCTCGCGGCTCAGCGTGCGGACGCGGTGATCGGCGTCGTTCGGATCGATGACGCGCACTTCCGTTTTTCCAAAGTCGACCAGCGTGACAATGTGTCCCCCGGCGCCTGGACTCAACTCCCGGAAGCCGATGACGGCGCCGTGATTCAAGCGAATGGTTTCATTGAGAATGTCCTGATCGTAGCAACCACGGGATTGAATTCGGTAGGAGATGCCTCGTTCCCTGAGGATCTCTTCGAGATCTTCCGGACGTGCCTGGCGGGGGTTTTTCTGGGTGAGTCCGACGAGTGATTGAATGTGCTGGTGCCGCCCCACCGTTTCCAGGGCACACCAGCCGCACCGGCCTGGCGGCAGGTTACTCACCCGACAATCAAGAGGAATGTTGACTTCCGCCCTTACGTTTTCGGCGGCAATCGTGAGGAGCAGACCCGCGATCAGCGGGAGATTTCTCGTCATAAGAACCCCTCGCTAGGGTAGGAAAGAAGGAAAGCCTTCGTTGGCCCAGGGGCGAAACAGGGGCGAATTTCCATATATTCATAGCCTATTTCGGCGAGCAATTCCAGATCTCTATAGCAATTTTCTCGGGATGGCGGCGGAATTGGCCACGGATGAAACATGAACCAAACCCGGACGATCCAAGACTCGTTCCCCGGGTCAACCTCTTTGCCACGCGCACGCTCTCACGGAGATGATCCATCCGTTGAGCAAACCCTTGCTTATCGAGATACACGGTCTGGAGGCCCTTCCCGCCAAGCGAGGGAATTGGCGGATTCGGGATCCAATCACTCACGGCTCGAAGATTCTCCACTCATAAAGGAAACTTGCAAATCGTTGTCCGCTCACTTAGCTTAAATGTTGAAGCAGGAGGCCAAGGACGCGTAATTTAAGTGGGTTATAGGCATGCTCTGGCTGACCATTCCACTCCTCGTGGTGGCACTCTCAGTCGTGGTGCTCTGGAGCATTCTCTACATACTCTTTTGCCGAAGCCCCGAAAAAAAATGGCGCGATAAAGTCCTCCAACTGATGGCCCGTGCGAGACGGACAGCTTATCAAGAGCGAGAAGAGCTCTCCCGTCTGGAATCCGACAAGCACGAAGAAGCAGAGGCCATTCAAAGCGAAGCCTTTTCCTCTTTTCTAGATGGAATTCCAGTAAGCGAGCTGGAAATCTGTCCTGGAATCGGGCCGGCCACGGTTTCTAAACTGGAAAGTGCCGGATATAAGACTTTGGCGTCACTGCAGCGCGCCCGAATTCAGATTTATGGATTAGGAAAAAAACGCCTCGCGGATATCTATCAAGCGGTTCATGATTTGACGCGCCAGGCGAAAAGTCGGTTTGATCCCCGCGCTTGCCCGCAAGCTCAAGCTCTAAAGCCGTACCTGATAAAGCTCGATTCAAAATATGAGCAACGGGAAAAAGTGAACGCTGGCCGCCTGAATGCGGCTGAGAGCGTCATTAGCAGCCTGCACGAGCCTTATGCCCTTGCCAAGAAACTGAATTTGATCACTTTCTGGTCGAAAAACTGGGACGATGTTTTACCCCCGGAAGTCTTGAACCAAGATCTGCTAGACCCAGACCTGATGGTAAGCCAAGCCGAAGCAAATGCCATTGCAGCTCTCAAGGAAAAGCCAACGCTAGCCTCGACGCCCGAACTTCTTGGCAAAGCTCCTTCGATAAATAAGGTCAGCCAAGCATCACCCCTCAAAGCGCCGTACGCGCCCCATTGGGAAGATTACTTTGGTGATTCTCCGGCGTTGCGCCAAGCGTCCGCCGACAAAAGGTCTGATCTTTTGCAGAGTGTTGTTCCGGTTCCGGCTGTTCTCTCGGTGAATGAGAGGATTGAACCGCCTTCATGCATTCCGGTTCTGCCAGAGAAATCCACAAAGAGAATTGCGCGTCCTTCTAACCCCGCCCCTTTCTCGGTTTCCCTAGAGTCGACAGCGCCGGCGTCGGACCTTGAGGAGGAAAATTGTCAACTAGACAAATTGGAGTTCTCCATTCAATTCGCGTTCCTTATAGCGCGATTGGACGGCACCTTGTGTCCTTCTGCAAAAAAGCTAATTCATGACTACTTTCAGGAGCAGTACGCTAGCGATACAGCGCTGGGGAACCGCGCCAAAGCCTATTGTGTCCATCTCGAAAAGGGACCAATAAAATTTGAAAACGGAATCGGCCAATTTCAGAAACTTTTCACGCCCGACGAGCGCAGCAAGCTTATCAGTCTTGGAGAGCGGATTATTCAAGCATCGGATCGCGAAAGCAAGAAGGCGGTGGCCTTACTTAAGAAAATGGCTGGCGACTCGAAGATTTCGCTAGTCTTAGAAAGTGCTGCCGTCAAAACCCCAGAGCCTCCTCCGGATTCCCCGCGGCCGCTTACCACACAAGGCACTCCGTTAGCGACTAGCAAAGATGATTATTTGCGAATTCTAGAAATCGACCCGTCATTGACGATTTCAGCCGATTTCGTTCGACGCCAGTTTAATCATGTGTGTGGGAAGTACGCGTCAGAAAGAGCTATGTCGCTTGACAAGGAATTCGTCGCGTTGTTCGACAAGAAGCGCGAAGAGATTAAGATTGCAGCCACAGCTTTATTGCAAGAGCTTGGAGAGGAACTCGAATTGACCACCTCCTCCCAACCAAAAGCTTTGCGCGAGAATCCTGACCTCGACAAGGAATTTGGAGTTTGAAGCATGTCGCTCTACGACGAAATTAATCTGACGGACTCCGAC
>Ga0207070_1221_pt1 | contig 13099 bp, 11 predicted proteins | sample Alteio_BWMinHeat_92_FD_153591 | JGI IMG/M metagenome (GOLD analysis project Ga0207070, IMG submission 153591) | Enriched cells from forest soil in Barre Woods Harvard Forest LTER site, Petersham, Massachusetts, United States -... | ecosystem: Environmental > Terrestrial > Soil > Temperate forest >...
GATTTTTGCGGCTGGCAGAGGCAAAAGACCTTCACCACCGTACAAGGAAGCCTTGAAACGGCTTTGAGCAAGATATATTCAACTCGTATCCGGGTTTTAGGAGCCAGTCGCACCGATAGCGGGGTACATGCGACCGGCCAAGTGGCTCATTTTGATGCACCCAAGGATCCAAGCCTTTTTGACCTCAGATATGCTTTAATCCGCCTGACTCCGCCTACGATTGTGGTTCGTGAAGTCTACGCGGCCCCAAGTGATTTTCATGCTATTGCCTGCTCAATGAAAAAAACCTACCGCTATATGATTTTAAACCGTAAAACCCCCAGCGCTCTCAGATTCAAATATACCCACTGGGTGCGTTCACCCCTGGATATTGACTTTCTAAATGAGGCCTCAAGCCACCTTTTAGGCCGCCAGGATTTTAAAAGTTTTCAAACCTCTGGAAGCGACGTCAAGACCACAGAACGTGAGATTTTGAAAGCCTGTTGGCTGCAAAAGGACCACGGCACCCTAGAATTTGTGATTCAGGGTGACGGTTTTTTGAAACAAATGGTAAGAAATATCGTCGGCACCCTGATTGAACTGAATCAAAATGGCGAAAAACCTGAAAAGATTAAAGAAATTATAGCTTGCTTGGATAGACGCAAGGCAGGGCCGACAGCTCCCCCGCAAGGATTGTATCTTTCTCAGGTTTATTATCCATCTGAACTTGACAGGAAGTGCCGTAAACTTTAGAAAGGTACGTTCAATCCTAAAGCGGAGATACGACAATGAAAACCTGGAATGCGAAAGAAAATGAAGTTGAGCGCAAATGGTGGATCGTCGATGCCACTGGCCTCACTCTCGGAAGAATGGCGAGTGAAATCGCGCAAGTCATTCGTGGAAAAACCAAAGCTGAATTCACGCCTCATGCGGACACCGGTGATTTTGTTATCGTCATTAACTCTGAAAAAGTGCAAATGAGCGGAACAAAATGGACTGAGAAAAAATACTATCGCCACTCTCGCTGGTTTGGTTCTTTAAAAGAAAAATCAGCTGAAGAAGTTCGTGGTTCAGATCCCGCATTCATTATTGAGCAAGCTGTTCAAGGCATGCTTCCAAAAAATAAATTAGCCCGTCATTTGTTGTTGAAACTAAAAGCTTATAAAGGTCCTTCTCACCCTCATGCAGCTCAAAGACCTGTGCCTTTAGTCCTCAAAGCAAAGAACGTTCGCGCACAATAATAGACCCAATAAGATTAGGTAAAGGGAGAAAGTAATTCATGGCCGCTCAAAAATTCTTTTATGCAACTGGAAGACGCAAAACAAGTACCGCACGTATTTTCTTAAAGCCAGGTTCTGGAAAAATTGTCATCAACGGAAAAACTCCTGAAAAGTATCTCAGCAAAGGCACCTCACGCATGGTGATCAATCAGCCTTTCGTAACGACAGCGAATCAAAGTAAATTTGATTGCTTTATTACCGTTACCGGCGGCGGTGAAACAGGTCAGTCAGGTGCTATTCGCCACGGAATTTCTCGTGCTTTGGTTTCTTTTGATGAAACGCTTCGCCCGGCTTTAAAAGCAGCAGGATTTCTCACTCGTGATCCTAGAATGGTCGAACGTAAGAAATACGGAAAACCAGGCGCACGTAAGAGTTTCCAGTTCTCAAAACGCTAATCATATTTATATTTTTCAAAATTTTGAGTCGAATAAAGCCAGTTTTCAACTGGCTTTTTTTTGGCGACAGAAGCCCAAAACCCGCAGACCAAGAGCGACCGCTCATTCAACGAACTGACGAAGCCTCCGGGTTCTGAGATAGCTTCTAGATAGTTTCGACTTTCCAACATCCTAATTGGCTTCGAAAAATATGATGTGGCACGCAGTTTTCAACTTTTGCGGCGGCTAGGCCAAGAATTTCTTGAAGCGCGAGTCCAACCCCACCGTGACTCACCATTAAAAATGGCCCGGGTTTTGTCTGGCATATCTTTAAGGCGCTGTGGACCCTGCCGCGAAACTGCTTACGCGTTTCACCACCTTCGGGTTCACCCGTTCCCAAAAAATCATCTTTGATACTTTCAAATAATGCTTTTTCCCAAGATCCAATTTTCCACTCTCTCAGTTCTTCAATTTTTTCAAGTGGGAGGTGGGCATAAAGCTCTGAAAAATATCCCGCCGTCTGCTGAGCGCGTTTGAGCGGACTCACACAAATCCTTTGCAAATCTTTAACTTTTTCTTTGAATCTTTGGGCTGCAACTTGCGCTTGTGTGAGACCCGTCTGATTGAGTTCAAGGTCCCACATTCCTCCGCACATAATCCCTTGGAGATTGGCATCGGTTTGACCATGTCGTACAAAATAAAACTCTTGAAGAAGGATCACATCGGATAACTCGTTACTCATCAAGGACATAATTTTGCGGATCAACCGGAACATTATTCACCCGCACTTCATAATGAAGATGGGGGCCAGTTGATCTTCCGGTCGTGCCGACTGCGGCGATGATATCTTGGCGATGAACTTTTTGGCCGACTTCGACAAAGATCTGTGAAGTATGGCCATAACGGGTCACCACTCCATATCCATGATCGATTGAAACCAATTTTCCATAGCCTGCATCATAACCCGCAAAGCTCACGACACCATCTGCCGGCGCATAGATTGGAGCTCCAGGCGAAGCCGCGATGTCTAGTCCTTGATGCATCATCGGTCGTCCAGTGAAAGGTGATAGACGATAACCAAATTTTGAAGTGTACCAGCCGCGTGCAGGACGAATACTCGGCGTTGCCGAAATCAAGCTCTGTTGCTCAGCCAGGGATTGCCAAAGTTCAAGAATGCTCTGTTGCCGAGACACGGTTTCTCCAACCGCTTGGTCAATGCGTACAGCAAGAGAGGCATAATCTCTCTGCCCTTCAACTGATAATTCGCCCTGAATTTCGTCTGTCGGGATTTTTTCAAAAAATACATTATCTTTGGCTGCATTGGTCGGAGCAATAGAAGAAAATTCCGCCTGCTCCCCTTTTTCAATGGTCTGGCCGACACGTGGAAGAGGGCCAATGGCTAGCTTTAAACTGCGGTCTTCTTGTTCGACATTTGTAATCATCTTAAGCTTTGTGACAAAACCCTTTACCCGCTCAAGGCTACTTTCAAGTGCATTGAGTTTACCCTCGACCACTTGAAACTGTTGTTTAAGGATCTGGTTCTCGGCGCGCAGTCTTTTATTTTCAATGGATTGGGTCAACAAGCCTAGATAATCCACCGTAAAAGCGGCGATCAACAAAACAGACAAGAGAAAAAAGCTCAACATCGCTTTCAACCAAGCAGCAGAAACAACCCATTTTTTAGTTGTTCCTTTGGTATTACTCAACATCATGAAAGTGATATTTTTATTTTCCAATCTTACTTTATCCCCACTAGAAGCACTTAAAACTGAACTGCTTCTTTCGCCTTGATCGCTTACATATAGCTTTTCGGCTAAATTTTCGAATACATTAGGATAATTTTAAACATTTGTGTCAAAATGGGTCAATGCTCAATATCTATTGGGGACGTGCGTAAAGAACCATGACCGTGATGTTATCATCACCGCCACTTCTCTTAGCTTCTGCAATACATTCGTTAACAATTTTGTTGGGGGGAAAGTTTTGGCAAATCTCAGCAATCTTTTGGTCTTCGACTAGACCTGATAAGCCGTCTGAGCAGATCAAAAACAGATCTTCTGGCTCTAGTACACGCTCAAGAATATCGCAATTCACATCTCGCTCGAAGCCGACGCTTCGAGTGATCACGTTTTTTTGGGTGAAACCCTCTTCATCACTCTCTGACAAAAGTCCAAAGCGTAGATATTCATTTAAAAGCGAGTGATCCTCAGTTAATTGCCAAAGTTGCTTTGACTTAAAAAGATACACACGAGAATCACCGACATTTCCGAAAAAGATAGTATTCTTATCTTGGTAAGCCACGACCAAGGTCGTACCCATACCGTTTAAGTCAGAACCTTCGCTTCGTGCTCGATCAAAAATTTTATTGCTCGCCGCCCGGTATGATTCTGCAAGAAGCATCCGGGGAGAAATTTGCTGAGCTCCGTTTTTGCAAATCTCAAAAACTTCTTGAATGCATTGGACTGCCATAGATGAGGCGACTTCACCGCCTTGATGTCCACCCATTCCATCAGCAACAGCAAATAGTCCCAACTCTTTGTTGATCAAAAAAGAATCTTCATTTGTGTTTCTTTTAAGACCGATGTCCGATTCGCACCACACCTCAAATATCATCATCTAATTTTATTCACGTTCAGTCGATACGACCAAGAACTTTTTCACCTAAATGCCGCCAACCCAACAAATAGATACGAGGCGAGCAGACTTAAGACCTAGGACTCCGACCGCGATGTGAGGTCCAGACTATATAATATGTAAGTTAGATAAAGTTAGATAAATTTAGTCAAATGAATTGATGGGGTGTTCGAGATCTCGACTAAAAACGAGCTTGGCACAAAGTGGGCCTACCTGAGGTACACCCTACTCCTAAACCCCCAATAAAATAATCAACCAGCAAAGACTGATTTTAATTGAAAAAATGTCTCAACTCGGGGGGAATAACGTCCGATATTATTCACAGGTCATATGCTGAAAAAAAATCGTTTGAAAATTGCGCTCCTCATTTCTGTTCTCGTTCACTTTTTAGTAATGGGCGTTGTGGTGTTGCGTGATGAAAAGAAAAGCCCCCCTCCCAATTTTGTCGATATTCAAATGCTCGAACAACAACTTAAGAAAAATGCCGTGCCTGAGAACATAAAACCCGAGGGGCAAATCGTCGAGCAAAACGAAAAAGCGCTTAATGATGAACTTCCTGATGACGCAAAATTCTTAAGTAAAAACAATCAAAGAGTCGAAAAGCAAACCCGAGCTGAGAATTCTGGTAAATTCAAAAATGCTCAAGAGCGCGGCAAACCATCAGAAGAAATTGTTCAAAATCCAGAAAGTAAACAGGCCCAGGCAAAAGAAAAAGCTGAAGTGACTCCCAATGAGCCTAAACGAAAAAACCTAGCCAAGAATCAAAGCACAAAAGCTCAGCACCAAAAGTATTTGATGTCCGAATTCGGCGAGCATTCTCTTCCGACGCTTTCTGATCTTAAACCGGACTTTAAACCCGATCCACGCGTATTTGTTGGTGGCGCCGCCAGCGGAGCTGACGCCAGCGCCACTGATGATCACATCAAAGATGTGGCCACAGGAATGCAAACACTTTTGAGCACGAGAGAGTTTATTTACTACACCTACTATAATCGCATTAAAGATCGTCTACGCCAGTATTGGGAACCCAAAATCAAAGAAAAAGTTGGCAAGATCATGCGCCAAGGTCGAACGATCGCTTCAACTTCTGAGAAAATTACGAAAATTGTAATCATCCTAAACGACAAGGGCACGCTTGAAAGAATTCAGGTCGTCGGTCCCTCAGGACTTGAGGACTTAGATGATGCTGCCGTCGAAGCATTTAGGGCCGCAGCGCCATTCCCGAATCCTCCGAAAGGAATTATTGAAGGTGATGGCAAAATTCGCATTCGCTGGGACTTCATTTTAGAAGCTTAGTCGGGTCTTTTCTGTCGCAGGTCCCTTTCAATTTTGGGAAATTTTGTGGGGTTACGCAGCATTATAGTGCAATTGCTTTATGCTGGCTAATGCCCTGTGATAGTCGTTATACTTTGGCGCGATTATGCGATTATGATTCCTCATCAAGGAGGCTAAAATTTTGGGCAAAATCTCTGATAAAGCTTCGTCTGATAAAGTATCAAAAGACCTTTCAAAAGACCTATTGGATTCGATTTGTTCACGGGTTCATTACCTGACCACACAAATGATTTATCAAGCCAATCACCGTGCGGACAAAGAAAAGGGTGACCCCAAGGTTGGTGGACATCCAGCCGCCTGTGCTAGCTCCCTTCACATTGTAGGAGCTCTTCATCTCGTGGTGAAGTCGGGCTTTGATTACATCGCAAATAAACCGCATGCCGCACCCGCTGATCACGCCTTTAACTATATTCTGGATTTATTTCTAAAAGAAGATTTGTCTCGTCTCAGTTTGAGCGAGGCCAATCAAGCAATGCTAGGCTTGAGAGCTTTTCCGAAAGCTGGAGAATATGTTTTTCAATCTTATCATTCTGCTTATGATTGCGATCATCATGGCTTTCTGCCGTCCGGAACGGTTGGCATCCCGCCGGTAAATGCAGGTTATATGGCCCATGCCTATACATTTTGTCGAGAACATGGATACGAAGTTCCTGATGCACATTTTTGGTCGATTCTTGGCGACTCTGAGTTTAGGGAAGGTTCGGTTTTTGAGGCTATTCCTGATTTTGCAGAACGAGAAATCGGAAATCTGACTTGGATCGTGGATTATAACCGCCAAAGTCTTGACGGACACCGTATCACCAACAAAGACATCATGAGCGGAACCGATGATAAACGCATCGAACGCACAATGATTGCCAATGGTTGGGAAGTAATTCAAGTGAGACATGGCAAAAAGCGTGAAGCTTTGTTCTCTTCGCCGGGTGGACAGGTTTTCAAAAAATTTATTGAAGACGAATTACAAGATTATGAATTGCAAGCTCTGCTCATGTTAGAAAACCCTGAGCAACTGAAAAAATTTATTATTCAGGAGCACGCGCAAATTAAAAAATTCGTTGAGGCGATCGACGCTCAAATGCTTTTTGATGCGATTCATGATTTTGGCGGTCATGATATCACTGCACTTGTTGCTGCGATGGAAAAAAGCAAAGAAAGCAAGCGCAAACCAAGCCTGATTATTGCTCATACCCTAAAGGGTTGGGGATTAAGATCCGCAGCTTCTCCTGGAAATCACTCTTCAGTCCCTGATGAAGATGAGATGAAAGATTTGCAAAAAAACCAAGGCCTGAAAGACGATCAGCTCTTTGCGCGTTTTGCGGCTCATTCAGCAGCGGGCAAATATTGCATTGAACGTGGTAACAAAATTTTAAATGATATTCAGGCTGAGGCTAAGCTTCGTGAAAAAAATCGCAGTTTTTTTGAAAAGCGTTTACATGAATTTGGTGACCTACCGACTTCGCTTGGAATTAACCTCAAAATGGCGAGCTATCCTCATACACAATGGATGCTAGGACAATGTACGGCAAAACTGACCCGCATCGCCAATACGAAGCTTAATAGTGACAAAGCGTTGGCTGTTGATGAGAAGCCATGGAAATTGCCAAGTGAGTTTCTCGTCAGCATGGCTCCTGACGTCGGCACGAGCACCAATCTCAACCCCTCGATGGATGGAAAGATTTTTGGAGCCAATGTTTTGCCGGATTATGAAGCTGAGTTTGGGGTGAAAGACAAAAAATTACCGAACCTTGTACCCAGTGAAGATCAATCACATCGCTTCATTCGTTTTGAAATCGCAGAGGGCAATGTCACCTCGTGCGTTGGGTCTTATGGGCAAATCAGGCATCAACTCGGTATTCCCATTTTACCACTGATGACGGTTTATGATTTCTTCGTCAAAAGAGCGCACGATCAGTTTTTTTATAATCTCTACTGGAAGTCGAGCTTTATCTTGGTCGGGACACCTTCGGGCGTGACCCTATCTCCCGAGGGCGCACAACACGGCTGGAAATCAGATTTTCAAATTCCAAATCAAATCACCTGGGAGCCCCTTTTCTGTTTGGAGCTGGAGTGGATCTTAGCTGATGCTATCAAAAGACATTTTACCTATGATAATGACGGCAGAAGCGGCGTCTTCATTCGCGGTGTAACTCGTGGTATCGACCAAAAGCTTTTTGCAAATTTATTAAAGAGGCAAAAACGTTTTAAACTTGGACTAGATGCTTCGAGCAGACTGGCTCCAAAAACACATCCGACTGGGGGTGATTTGGGGGGCGCTTTGGATGAGTCGACTCTCGAAAATATTCCTGATTCAGAGATGTTTGAGCAAATCAGACAAGAAGTTTTAATGGGCGCTTATTATTTAATCGATTACCGTTCCTACGCTGGTTACGAGCCCGGAGATAATGTCCTCAATATTTTCTCAATGGGCTCAGTGACGACTGAGGCGATTCGCGCTTCTGAAGCTCTACTTGAACGCGGAATATACGCAAACGTGATTGTGGTCACAAGCCCTGATTTATTAGCAGGAAATTTAGCGCAACAAAACGACTATGCTCATTTGCGAAAGCATCTTGGTGTTGAAGCGTCGTTGCACTTAAATCCCATTCCCAATGGCGGATCGGTGAGTGCCGAAATCATGACGCTCGCTGGGCGACGGGTTCCGATCGTCAGCGTGCACGATGGAGAGCCTGGCTTACTTGATAATCTCGGTTCTATTGTTGGCGTTCGCCAAGAATGTTTAGCGGTTCGTAAACATTCAAAATGTGGCCGCCCAGATGATATTTATCGCTATCATCATCTCGATGCTGAGGCGATTGTTGAAGCCAGCGGAAAGGTTTTGTCTGAAACTGCACTCGAGCAAATTAAGCTCGGGACAAATGTTTTACGCGAAGTTGCTGGCCAGAGTACATCGCCAACATCTCGTGCTCAAACATGGCAAGAACTCTGGCCGCAGATGTCCCAAGGGACTTCAGGACATGCCCGAGATGATCACTAGAAGCTATGACGACAAAAACCAGCCGTGACCTGAACACAGAAAAGAATGCTGAGCTTGTCTCGCGGCAAATTCCCAATTTGAATTTGCCCTATCAAGCAGAGTGGAATTTAGCAAAAGAAAAAAAATTTGAAGAGACAATCATTTTCGTTCATCATTTTGGTGGCGACAAGCGCAGTGTCTTAAGGCATGCCCGCCTTCTCAACGAGATGGGTTTTGACTGCGTTCGCTTCAATCTTAAATTTAATAAAACCGAAGCTCCCCATCGTATTCCCTTGAGTGGAGATTTTAAAATCGGTCTACGGAGAAGTTGGTCTGATCAAATTCAAGACCTCCTCAATCTCATTAGCGGAAAAAAAATTATTTATAGCTTTTCAATGCCAGGAGCTGCAGCCATCCAAGCGATTAGCCAGCGACATGCTTATCAAGTCTCGGGCCTTGTCTGCGATGGTGGCCCTTTCTTGCAGGTCATATCAAGTACCTGGAGGCTTTATGAAAAAGCTTATAAGATCGAAAATATCATCTTGCGCGGAATTCTCACCGCATTATCACTCACCATGTGGGGAACAAATTTTAAGGGAGAGATGAAAACTTATTTCTCGCTCATTCCAGCAGGCTTTAAGATCCTCTCTATTCGTTCTGGAAAAGATCATTTAGTCCCGCCGAGCGCGATCGACGAGCTTTTTCGCTTGGCTGAAAACTTAAATGTCGAAGTCTTGTTTTTGCCTGAAGCAGACCATCTCGAAGGGCTCAAAAAATTCGCAAATATTTATACTCCTCGCGTGCAAGCTTTTCTAACAAGCATCGCTACTCCCATTTAATGCGATACTCAGACCTTCGCTCGTCGGCAATAAGATCGATGTAAATTTTTTTGGATTGCTAAGTTCAAGGTTGAAGTTGCGCATACCCTCGCGTTGCGCGCTAGACACCTTTGGTCCTTGACTTTGATCACTCACGACGTGTCCAAAAAGCAAAGTGTTGTCGGCAATAATGAGGCCACCTTTGCGAATATTTTGCTCGGCCCACTTCAGGGCCGACAGATATCCCGCTTTATTGTGATCAATAAAAATCATATCGAAGGGCGCCAGGTTCGAAAGCTCTCCGAGCTTTTCGTCCACCTCTCCAACCAAAAGAGTGATTTTGTCTTCGACTCCACAGTCTTTAAAACTTTTTCTAGCTTGGTTTGCAGCCTCAAGATTCTTTTCAATCGTATAAATTTGGGCACCTTTTTCTACGGCCTGAGCCATGCATACAGTGGAGTATCCAAAAAGAGTTCCACACTCGACAATTTTTTTCGCTTGGCTGAGTCGAATCAAAATCTGGATAAGGCGAGCTTCGACAATGCCGATGTTGATTCCAAGCTGACCCTGCTCTTCAAGTCTCTTCAAGATTGAATCCATACCAGGATTTTTTGAAGCATAAAGATTTGTTATGTAATCCATTATCAAGTCTGAAGATTTTCCGCGCATTTTGATTCGACCTCCCAGTGATTAAGCCCTCCATATAATTTGACAATCTCGGATCATGCAAATAGAAATCAAAGCCTACATTCTTCTCACAAGAATGGGTTTGTTTATTTCTAACAAGGTCGTCAAAGGGAGATGAAGTTCATGAAGTTGTTTAAAATGATCTTACCACTGAGCCTGTCCCTCTTGTTGGTTCTTTCCTTAGCCCTCACTGCGGCCTGTACTAAGAAATCTGATTTGAACGATAATGCGATCTACGTACCTCTGCGTGCCAATGTCAAAGGCTTCGATCCAGTCCATGCAAGTGATGTTTATTCAACCACAGTGATCGCGCAAGTTTATGAAGGTCTTCTCAAATATCATTACCTCAAGCGCCCTTATGAAGTTGTGCCTGCACTTTCTGAAACGATGCCAGTGATATCTGACAAGGGACTAACCTACACCTTTAAAATAAAAAAAGGCGTAAAATTTCATGATGACCCCTGCTTTTCTGGGGGCAAAGGTCGCGACTTAGTGGCGCAAGATTTTATCTACGCCTTTCGCAGGCTTTCTGATCCTTCGACGCAAAATGATGGCTTTTGGATTTTCGACGGCAAGATAAAAGGTTTAAACGAATGGGTCGATGCGCTTAAAAATAAAAAGGCAGATTATTCGACTCCTATTGAGGGACTGCAAGCACCTGACGACAATACTTTGGTGATTAAATTAACCCAGCCTTATTATCAGCTTCTTTATGTTCTCACCATGCCCTATGCGTTTGCCGTCCCACATGAGGCGGTTGAAAAATATGGAAGTGAATTTCTCAATCACCCGGTCGGAACGGGCCCGTTCATGTTCGATTCTTGGGTGAGAAATTCGAAGATCGTTTTAAAGAAAAATCCAAATTTTCGTAATGAAACTTATCCTTCCGATGGTTCCCCGGGAGATAAAGAAGCAGGCCTGCTCGAAGACGCGGGCAAGACCTTACCTTTTGCTGATAAAGTTATTTTCACTGAAATACCTGAGGACTCCCCGCGCTGGCAGAATTATATGAAAGGAAATTTCGATTTTGCTGAAATTCCGGCTGATAATTTTGATGCCTCGATTGCCGACAAAAAAATGAAACCCGAAATTGCAGCTAAAGGCATGAAACTCAGTATCACTTCTGGCGATGACTACACTTACATCAGCATGAACATGAAAGACCCCATCTTAGGAAAGAATAAAGATTTAAGACATGCTTTAAGTCTTGCTCACGATACGAATGGGGCGAATATAAAATTTAACAATGGCCATGCCATTGCCGCGCATGGGCCGATTCCTCCAGACATTTCTGGTTACGAAGCAAGCTTTGTAAATCCTTATCAGCGTTTAGACCTTGAAAAGGCGAAAGAGCTTTTAAAAAAAGCTGGTTATCCCGGTGGCAAAGGCTTGCCTGAACTTACTTTCGAAGCGCTCTCCGATTCAAAGAATCGTCAAGCCGCTGAATTTTTTCAACAGAATATGGCTGCAATCGGAGTCAAGGTTGTGATCAGTTCAAATACTTGGCCGCAGTTTCAAGACAAAGTGAAAAACATGAAGGCGCAGATATTCGCAATCGCCTGGACGGCAGATTACCCAGATGGCCAAGATTTTCTTCAGCTGTTTTATTCGAAAAATTTAAGCCCTGGTCCAAATGACTCAAATTTTTCAAATGCTGAATATGACAAACTCTATGACAAAGCTATGTTGACTCCGCCGGGACCAGAACGTGATAATCTCTATCATAAAATGCGCGACATTGTCGTCGAAGAATGCCCTCAGATTTTTGAAGCCCATCGTCAGTTTTATATTCTTAGTCATGGCTGGCTCAATAACTTTAAGTTTTCTTATATGATTATGGATTTTCCGAAATATCTGAAAGTTGATCCGAAAAAACGCTCAGAGTTAAAGGCGAAGCTTTAAAGCCTAAGAAAAAGTTGTCTGACACTGACGAGGGCGTACCCTTTGTGGTAGCTTGAGAAAGCCGGGATGAGGAGCGCTTGAAGTTGACTCAAATATCGGCGACAGAAGGAGCAAAAGATTTTTACATATACTCTTCGTCGTACATTCTACATGATTCCGATCCTCTTCGGGATTACCCTATTGACGTTTTTTTTGTTTAATATTTTTGGCGGGGATCCAGCGTTGAGGTTTGCCGGTCGACATGCGACTCCCGAAATGATTCAAAATCTACGCGCAGAGCTTGGCCTCAACCGCTCTTTGCCCGAACAATATTTATTTTTCGTCAAACAAATTGTGACTTTTGATTATGGTCGCAGCTGGGCAACCAAACAAACAATAAGTACGATGATCAATGACGGAATCAGTGCTTCTCTTTGCCTGACTTTGCCCGTTTATTTCTTTTCAATTATTTTCTGTATTGGTTTAGCTCTTTTGGCAGTTTTCTATCGCACCTCACTGTTTGATAAGGCCACCATGATTACGTGTCTTGGCCTGCTCAGTATCAGTTCGCTTGTCTACATTATTGTTTTTCAATATGGACTCGCATATAAGTTTGGACTCTTTCCGATTTCGGGCTGGGATCCTGATTGGTTTGGTCGTTGGCAATATCTGCTCCTCCCATGGTTGATTTTATTTGTACTGAATCTCGGCCCCAGCATCTTAATCTACCGCAGCGTGATTATTGATGAAGTCTTTCAAGATTATGTGCGAACCGCGCGCGCCAAAGGCCTCAGTCAATATGCCGTGTTTACCAAACATATTTTAAAAAATGCGATGATCCCGATTATTACGATTGTGGTGATCGAGCTTCCCTTCGTCATCACCGGAACCTTTTTGGTCGAACATTTCTTTAGCATTCCTGGCTTGGGTGGCCTTCTCATCAAGGCTTTTCAAGATTCTGATTTTCCGGTGATCAAAGCCATGACGGTGATCATTTCGATTCTCTATATGATTCTAAATTTGTTTGCTGATGTATTTTATGCGGCTGTTGATCCGCGAATAAAGTTGAGTTGATGATGATGACAGACACCAATACCGCCGCCGCACAAGCTGCTCAGCAATCTGCATCTGTCTTAA
>Ga0207070_1223_pt1 | contig 12983 bp, 9 predicted proteins | sample Alteio_BWMinHeat_92_FD_153591 | JGI IMG/M metagenome (GOLD analysis project Ga0207070, IMG submission 153591) | Enriched cells from forest soil in Barre Woods Harvard Forest LTER site, Petersham, Massachusetts, United States -... | ecosystem: Environmental > Terrestrial > Soil > Temperate forest >...
CGTGCCAGAGAGCAATGTTCTCCATCGAGGCCATCAGGTAAGACCGCATCAATCTTGCACAACCAGTCAAATTCTCAGCAGAAATGGGATTTCTCTTATGCGGCATCGCACTTGAACCCTTTTGACCGGGCGAGAAGGCTTCAATGACTTCGCTGACTTCGGTTCGTTGCAAATGCCTGAGTTCCACAGCCCAACGTTCGATACCAGTGGCCAATGAAGCCAGAGAATAGAAAACCTCGGCATGACGATCGCGCGGGATCACCTGCGTTGCGATGCTTTCTGGAACAAGATCCAAGTCCTTTGCAACTCCAAGCTCGACTTCTCGACTCAACGTCGAGTAGGTTCCAACTGCCCCACTGAGTTTGACGATTTGAGATTGCTTCGCTGCTGTTTCAACTCGCTTTTTATTTCGCGTGAGCTCGGCAAGAAAGCCTGCGAGCTTGTAACCAAAACTTGTTGGCTCGGCATGCATGCCGTGGGTTCGTCCTGCACATAGAGTTGCGGCATATTGTTTGCTTTTTTTAATTAGGATGGCTTCGAGTTTCTCAATTTCAGATAAGATCTGCGCAAACGCATCTCTTGTCTGCAGAGAAAGTGCCGTATCAAGAACGTCCGAGCTGGTCAGACCGTAGTGAACAAAGCGACCGAACTCGCCGACATTCTCGGCAACATTGCTGACAAAGGCGATGACGTCATGCTTGGTGGTTTTTTCGATTTCAGCGATACGAGACACTGAAAATTGAGATTTAGCTCCGATCTCTTGGGCCGCTTTTTTTGGAATCAAACCCATCTTCGCCTGAACTTTGGCTACTGAAACTTCAACCTCAAGCATCTTACTAAAACGCGTCTCCAAACTCCAAATTTCTGTCATTTCAGGACGCGAATAACGTGCAATCAAAATTGACTCCTCATCTCTTATTTAGCGGTCGCCATGACTAAGGGCCCTAACTCTAATTTCGCAGTCTAATCTCTTTACTAATCGCTTTTTGCATGGCTTTTGCTTCGACAGCCAACCAATGTTTACGCATCAATGTGAGCTCATGAAAAAGTTTCTCTTGAAATTTAAGCTGAGCCTGCACCTGATGTGTTTTTAAATGCTCGCACGAATCAAAGACAAGATATTTGTCTTTTAAAGCCTTGAGACGTGCCCGATCCTCAGGTAAATACACCGGCCAGCGTGGTGGACCAAGCCGCTCTTTTCCTAATTTAGTCTCTATTGGAAGATCGACGCAGGCAAAATCCTCGGATAAAAATTTCTCGCCTAGCCTCTTGGTGAATTGCATCGCCAATTCTGAAATATAATCTAAGTTAAAACGAAAGATGCTCGGAATCCGCATCCAAACGTCAAAACCAGATCTGGCTTTTTGAGAAATCAAGCAGAGATTATCATGCGTCCATGGAAGCCTCAGATTTTTCAACATATAAAACTGCGTTGGCCAAAGCTCAAGAATTTCACTCGGGCCGTTAAAAGAAAATCTTTGCCAACTCCATTTCGCCTCTAAATTTTGAGTTGAGTATAGAAATCTTGCGACGTCATGAGACAAAAATTCACTCTCAGCCGAACTCAGGCCCCAAACAAGAACTCGCGTTTTTAACTTATGGTCAACTGCCGGCTTTTGCGCTTGAAAGGATTTCGCCGAAACACCTTCGCCACTGGTTTCGAGATTGGTTTTGCGCCTGGCAAGATGCTTCTCAAGATTATAGGCAAGGTCGATTTCAAAGAATCCGTCAGGACTTTTTCGAATTCCAGATAAATGAGTTGCTTCAAAATTTGTCACCAATTCGAGATTTTTAAAAAATTGACCTGGATTTCGCATTTCAGAACTTGAAAAATCCTTGTACATTTCAGAAAAGATCGGGAGGCACCCGCTGATTTCGCCGCTATAAGCATTCTCACTAAAAAGGGTCGAACTCAGCTGCTGACTTAAATTGAGCATCCAGATATCTTCAAATTTCAAAGATTTTAGGCCCCATCTTTTTAATATGTCATCCTCACCCACCTGGCGAAGGCAGACGGTCACCTCCGAAGGAATTTGTTTACTTGCTTGCAAGAAGTCGGTTAAAGGACCTGAGCCTTCAAAAGGCCCGGAGTCAAAAAGAATGCTCAAGCCATTTGAAATTTTTTGCCCTCCGGACAACGCCTGCCAATAAGCAAATTGTTCAGAATTTAGACCTGAAGTCTTTGCCAGTCCGAACGGGTTTCTGACGTCATCCTCGCTCCATTCGCCGAGTAAGGATCCGATGTCGATATGTGCCACTCGCCATTGATTTCGGTCCAGTTCTCGCACCAACCAATTATGTCGGCCATATGCGGAGACAAAAACGACATCATATGGCCCATTATAAGGGTCCGTCGCTTTAAGGTTCTCGTCATGCACATTTTTTGTTTTCAATTTTTTATCTTCCAATGATCTTTCTCACTAAACACTGTTCATCTTGATGGACTTTGAGCTCAACCGCCTCCAGTCGCTGTTCAAAGCCATGGTCAGGTTTCAATCGCGAAATATTCTCAGCCATTATTGAAGTCTTTTGAAGAAGAATTTTCCCGGCATCGACTTGGGCGGTCACCTCGTGGACGCTGACGCCAATGTCACTTCTTTCTTTAAATGCTCGCTTAATGCTTTCTAAACCCGGGTATAAGGGGAGCAAACTCGGATGAAGATTCACTATTTTCTCTGGCCACTCGTTGATGAATTCAGCCGGCAGAATTTTCATAAAACCCAATAAAAATATTTTATTGATTTGGCATTTTTTAAGTTCGGCAGTCAGCGCACCCCAATTGATCGGACGAGATATCTGAAGGCATCTCAGCCCTGATCGTTTTGCACGCAAAACTCCTGCTGCTTTTGCACTTGTGGTCACTACAAGTTCAATCTGATCACCCATCTCATCGATAGCTGCACAAAAGTTCGAACCTCTCCCAGAAATGAAAATTGCCCATCTTGGTATACGTTTCACGTCATCCATCTCATTTTTCAATAAATGATCTCTGCTTCTTCTTTATTTGAACTTTCAATTTCACCAATTTTGAAAGCTCTTAACCCTAAGTCCGAAATTTTTAAAACAACTTGCTCTAGGTTTTGAGCATCGACTATGAGGCAAAACCCGACACCACAATTGAAGGTCTTGAGCATTTCAACTCGACTCAAACCACTGCGGTCCTGAGCCTCTAAGAAAATTTCAGACCAGGGCCAATCTAGCAAACGCAGGCGAGTAAATTTGGGCATCACGCGCGGAATATTCTCCATCCCGCCGCCCGTAATGTGGGCCATTGCATGAATGAGGTTATTTTGCACAAGCGGCAAAACAATCTTGGGATAAAGAATGGTTGGCACCAGCAATTCTTTTTGCCAATGCTCCAAATCCTTTTCAAAAATTTTTCTCACCAAGGAGTAACCATTGCTATGAAATCCCGAACTCTCAATGCCAATCACACAATCACCTGGCTTAACCCATTTAGCTCCCAAAATTTTCTCTTCATCGACTATGCCAACTGCAAAACCCGCACAGTCAAAATCTTTATCATGATAAACTCCCGGCATCTCTGCCGTTTCGCCGCCAATGAGGGCGCATCCAGAATTGTAACAACTCGCCCGAACTCCATCTAAAAAACTTTGAGCGGCTGCAAGATCGAGTTTTGCACTTGCGTAGTAGTCCAAGAAAAACAGAGGTTTTGCACCACAACAGATCAGGTCATTGACACACATTGCAACCAAGTCTTGACCAATTGTATTAAAAGTATTGAACTGAGATGCTAACTTGACCTTAGTGCCGACGCCATCGGTGGCGCTCACGATGCAGGGTTTTTTTATTTCTGAAAAGCCAAGTTTAAAAATCGCCGCAAATCCGCCGACACCAGATAGGATGTGGTCCTCAAAAGCTTGTCTGGTCTGCGTTTGGCTGATCCAATCGACAAATTCATCACCTTTGACAACATCGACCCCACTTTGCTTGTAATCAATCGCCATAGGTGCCCCTTGAAAAGAACGGGTGTAGAATGGCCCACGATACCTCAGCCACCGAGACTTGTCGAGTGTCGGGAGAGAATTGGCCACGCCTTAAACATTAAGTTAAATCTTAAGCAGCAGCGACTTAAAATAAATTGACCTTGACCTTGCCCTAAACATCTTATGAGCTAGAGACTTGAGAGGTGTTTCAGCGAATCGGCCCGCGAATCAGATAGGGGAACATTTTGCGGATTATATTAGTTGCAAGTTTATTTTTGTTAATCAGTAGTCAAGTGTTTGCGAAAAATTTGTTGCGCATGCCTATCGTAATCGCTGAGAATTCTTCGCGTTTAATCGCCCAAGCCAATGACGACGATGCCTATGATCCCTTTGCGGATTATTCTGATTTTGAACAAACTGCGGATGAAGAAGAAGACGAAAATTTCTTTCGCAACGGCAGGCTGCTGACCATCGGATTCATGGGTGGCTATCGGGGCTTCACCGGAACTCTCAATAGCATTTACTCTTCAAATGCGAGTTTTGGACTTTATTTATGTTACTTTTTCGATTTGAGATTTGCCCTACAATTTGGTTATTTAAATGGTGATTACGCTCTGAACGTGAAGGGACCAACTGAAATTGTCACCGGCAATATGACTCTTAGCGATCTCTCATTCAATTTAAAATATTATATGAACACACAAAATGTCACACGTGGACTGGCCGACTTAAATCCCTATGTGATCTTTGGTTTATCACAAGTCTTTCGCACTCTGAGTGTCAGCACCGCAGCCGATTTTGCAAAAGACTCTGCTTTAGCGGGCAACTTTGGTTTGGGACTTGAAGTCCCGATCATGCGAAATAAAATGTATTTGGGATTTCAAGGAATGTATCAATACTTCAGCTTTCCGGATTCCAATAAACAAATCCCACAATCCAATGGAGCCTCAACTGGCGTTACGCCGACGGGCAATTCTTATACCCTTATCGGCATCCTCGGCGTCAACTTCTAGGCCCGGCTTATGGCAAAAAAAGCTGAAGCTTCATCTGATGAACGAGTGCCGGGATCTCGTCGCTAGAAACTGGCAGGCTCATTAAGGGTATAGCTCTTATGACTTCAAGCTCGTCCGGGCTCATAAAATCTCGCGGAATTCCCAAAGAACCTTGGCTCTTAAAGCGCCACTCCAATTCGAGTTTTGGGTCAGGGGAATTCATTCGCGACAAATATTTGCCAAATATGGCTTCAATGCTGATGGCGGAAGGGTCATTTCCATAACGATTTCGAAAATATTCTGAACTCTCAATTTCATGAGGGGTTTTTGAATGCTCAATGTCATCCATCAAACGACCTGTCGTATTGTCAAAGTTCTGAACCCACATTTCAATCTGGCTCTGAGCATATTTCTGCAAAATTAGATTCTTTTTTAAGCTTTCGTTTTCGGTAATTTTTATCCAAAAATCGATATGAGATCGATTCGCAAGTGCAATTTCTCGAGGGAGCGACAAGTAGGCAATCAGGTGTAAAAATGAGTCATGAAAATGCCCAGTCCCTTGTTCACCAACATACAGCTTTCCATCATGCGCCCAGCTCTTTGCAAAAGCTTTTAGCGGAACGACATCAAATTCACCTGTCGATATCAATCTCACAGGTGATGAAATGCCCTCGGGAAGAGAATCAAGGATCTCGTTCACAAGTAGAGCATCAGGGTATTGAACGATTGTATCTGCACCTCTTTTTAGAACTCTAAACCGAAACATTCGAGCGAATTCAGGAAGTTTTTTGATTATTGTTGATGCTACTGGCACTCGCGAATTTGGGTTAAAACCATTGGTGTAGTTTCTCGTTTCCCACTCTTCTATCTGTCCAAGTTTGACTGGAGTTTGTGGCTCTTGAGGAGTATCTTTTCGTAGAATCGCAGAATAAATTGAACCTCTGATCCCGACTTTTTGCTTCATATAGACTTTGAACCATTCAGACTCAGGAAGAGCCTCCGGATTAATACCAATCACTTCGCGCTGATCATGGTACATCCTCTCAAAAAAAGAGGCTCCGGAGATCCATTCGGTCTTTCCGGTTCCTAGGGTCCGGATCAAGATATAGCCCGAGCCCGGATCGAAACGAAGATACTGAACTTGATCAGCGAGTCCCTCTAGATTCATAATCCTAAATATTTTATTTTCTAACTTGTGATCTGAATAATATTGAACAAGCTCTCTTCCGCCGGCATTTATCTCGATCCACAGACGCAGAAGACTACTATGCTGGATCACCTCAGGTTGTTTTAGAATCGACCGAAAAATCAGCTGTATTTCTTTTTGCGTGTAACCCATGCGAAAAGGGCCACCCTTAGCAAAGAACGCGGAGGTGTAATGATTATAGAAACGAGCATGATTAATAATGGCACCTAATAATAGAATGATATCGTGATTCTGAGGCGTAGGCTTACGCAAGTTTTGAAGAATATTATTGCCTTTAGATTCGTTAGCTGACGTATTAATAAGTGGCGTAATGTCTTGTGAAAATAGACTTTTCTCGGATTCAAAGATCTCAGAGCAACGCGGATTTTGGGCTATCGCCTGTATAGAAGCTAGACACAATCCGGTTGTCCAAATAAATAAGGCTAATCTCTGCAAATTCAGTTTCATATAGGTGATATTTTGCAAAACTTAGACCCTCAATACGCACATCAAGGCTCAGTTTTGTTTTTTGTTTTGAACCAGCCCCTGATGCTCTTAAGTGCTTGCCAAATTGACGTTGATTCAGGTTCGGGTTCGAGTTTGGGCTCGGGTTCGGCCGAGCCTTTAGACTGTAGCTGTTTCAGCAAGCCGTCTATACGACCAATCCTTTCTTCTTGCACACGACGAAGCTCCTGGTACGACTGTTTAAAATTATAATTCGTAATCCTTATCCGAGCCGTGAGCCTTTGATCATGAGTTACAACCCGAATTTGCCCAGCTTTATCAGCAAGATCGTTGGACAATGAAAGATTGTTGTCTTGAATCGAATGAAACGTCTGTTCAGAAAGATAAAGGCCCCGAAGATACTTGGGCAAGGGCAAGGGCAATCCATCCAAGGACTCAAGATCCAAAAAAATAAGATTTCCAGTGATAACTTTGGGCAAAACGATTCCTTTTGCTGAGGTAAGTTTTTCGAAAATAACATCCCCAATGACGACGTCAGGCAAAGTGAGGAGTTTGTTATCGCGAGAAAAGGCATATCCCGGGTCGCCTTGCTTCAAATCACCGATATCTTTGACTGACAGAGCGATATCTCCAAAATGATATGTCGATATTTCAGACTCGTCTAAGTTCAAAAGCATGCTCAAATCTTTTTTTGCATTTCTGTGGGCTAATATTTCGGCGATGCGTGGATCTTTCTCATAGCCAAAGCCTTCAATAGGTTCATCGATCTCATAAAGGAATCTCAAGTCTTCTTTGAAAAGTTCAAAACCATTTTGAATTTTGTGGTCGATTTCGGTAACTCGTTTCATATCTGCAGCCTTTTTTAAATAAGCTTTTCCTTCGTCTCCAAACTCGACCAGCCTATCCTGCAATACCGATGAGTCCGCAATGACTGAATCTAAATTTTGGTTTTTTGCAATTCCTCGAATCTCGAAGATTTTATTATTCTTCATGCGAACGGCGATACGAGGAACTTTAAATTGCCCGTCCACGTCTTTGCTGTAAAAAACATGAAAGTCGCCACCTTCAAGATGTTGGCGAGCCGTCTCTTCTCCAGCTGTGCACCAGCCCGTATTCATCCCTCTTAAGGAGTCAACGAGGGGCTGTGGATCACTGCCTTTTTTGTAGGTCACCCATTTTCCTTCTATCGACGACAAGTCCACTTTTTTTGAGGTTACAATTTGTAAAGCCCTGCCGTAGACTTTACCAAAGTTTGCGCGTTTTAATTCGCTTAGCAAAGCTGGGTCAGTAATATCATCCAGAGATTTGCCGTGAACCTTTTTGACAATGGCATCCATGACGTCAGCTAATGCTTCGCGATTGAGCTCCGGAAACGGCGACATTTGTCCGTTACTGCGGCTACCAAACTGTCCAGTTTCGGGATCAAATTTGCCAAGCCTCACAACCCCCATCAAACACCAATACTTTGCCCACATGGGATAAACGTCAGAATCCTTTGAAAACAGATAATCAAGCCAAACATCAAGAGATATTCTTTGATCTTCAACGGCGATCATTGCCATTTTGAGCTTTTCCGTATCTGTTGGCTTAAGGTCGCCACGACCTTGTTCGCGGGCAATTTGTATTTGCAGCTCAAAAAAACTAGGCGAGGCGTTCTCCGGCTTGGCCACGTATTTTTCGTAAAAATCTTTTTTGATTTGCAGCAAGATTTCGGGATGATCTTGATGATCGCTATAACTGCTCTGAAGATAATCCAGCCATACTAAAATTTTCTCTGAAGGCTGCGGGGTCGCCTTATCCGATCTCGGCTTGATTATCGCGGCCTGCTGCTCGATCGCTTTTGTCGTATGTAGGTTTGGATCTCGTTGATGAAGAAAATTCGCTCCTTTTAAATCATCTTTTCTCTTAGCCAGCGGGACGGATTTGCGGGCAAAAAGATCTACACACTTCGTTTGCCCAAAAACGCTGCTAGGCTGTCCAAGGCTTAGACAGATCAAAGCGACCAATATGAAATAAATTTGCTTTAAGAAACAATAAATCCTCATATTGAGAAAAGGTTTCAAATTCTGAGCCGCCTCTTAGTGTTTGATTTGGGGCTTCGAAAGGCGCCGCCGCCGCAGATCACCTCAAGAGCAACCAGCAAATTGAGATCGGCGCAAGTATTACTCATATCATTCATATCTTATATGAAAGTAATGAATTTAACAAAATCAAATGAAACTGTTATTGATGACGACCAAGAATCAAAAAAAATAAAGGAGTTCACTTATGTCTAAAAATTATCTACGAACCTTGATCGCGGCATCACTCTGCTTTTTAAGCTCCGTGCATGGACAAGCAAATGACCTATCACCTCATCTCACCTGTTACGCGCTCAACATTGAAGCCTTGGATCTTGATCGACAAAATGGCCAGGCCTTTTTATCATGGGATTACGGCCCCGGCGGCGCCATTGATGAACAAACATTTAATGTGCATTCCGTCTCTCTTGCAGATGGCTCGACGATTTACCTCGATGGTACGAATGTAAAAAACTCGAAGTTTTTCTTAAAACTTAAGGCCGCAAATGGATCTTCAAAATCAAGTCTTATGCGCGGACATCTCGTTGCCCAAACTTCTGAGGCCGCACCGATTACCCTCAATACTAACATTTCATGCACTGAAAAAGCTTTGCCTCGTGAAGCATCTCGCTCGTCCACTCACTCGTTTAACGCCCCATCAAGCGCGCGGGCCTGTGCAGACCCCAATAGTGATGCTGGCATTGCAGCTTGGGATAGCGGCAGATGCGGAACTTACGGCGGGGGATCTAATTAGGTTTACGCGAAAAAAGCGGCGACGAGCAAAGAAGCTATTATGGTCAACGGCGCAATCCACTTAATCACAAACAGCCAATGACCAAATAGTTTCAGTGTTGTCGGCGAGTCATCGTTGATGAATTCTGATTTTTTGATTTCGTCCTTAAGAAAATAAGAAAAAATCCAGCAAATGCCGAGCGCGATTAAGGGCAAAAAAACATTGATCAAAATCTCATCAAGAAGCTGTAGAACTCCCCGCCCCTGATATTGAATACGACTGAGAAACGAGCTTGAAAGCGCCGGAATAATCGCAAACCCGAGGGCAATCCCGCCGGCTGTCCAGGTGGCCGTCCGGCGCGATTTAAAACCCTTATCTAATAAATTAGCCACAACGCTTTCAAGCAAGCCGATACTCGCCGCACCTGCCGCAAGATAAAGGCATAAGAAAAATGCGATACCAAAGAGAAGGCCATTTTGCAGGCCCACAAAAAGTTTTGGCAAGGTTTGAAATAAGACCTCAGGGCCTGAGATATTTAAATTTGAACTAATCAAGATCGGAAAAATCAATAGGCCGGCAAAAAGCGAAATCAAGGTATCCAAAAGGCTCACGCGAAAACCCGCTCCCGGAATATGAGTCTCGTCTGTCAAATAGCTGCCAAAAGTCACCATAGTCCCAAAGCCAATCGACAAGGTAAAACAAACATGGCCAATGGCATGCATGAGTGAACTTGCGGTCAATTTAGAAAAGTCAGGGTAAAATAAATATCTCATCGCATCGACGGCAGAGGGAAGCGACAAGGACTGCACACTTAAAAAAATCAAAAGGACCACAAAAATGGGCATAAGATTGGCGATCCATTTTTCAATGCCCTGTTGCAAGCCCTTTACGACCACAATAATGACGAGCAGCAAATGCACCGAAGTGAGCAGAATTTGCAAGGGGCCATTTTCTTTTAAAATATTAAGCGAGCCCTCAGGATCAAAGGCCAGCCCACGGATTTCACTAAAAAATATTTGCATCAAAAAATGCAACACCCAACCACTAATCACCGCGTAATAGGAAAGCACAAGAACCGCAGCCAGAAGAGAAAACCTCGCCACCCATTTTAAGGCCTTAAATTTAAACGAATCTGCTTTTAAGGGATGCGCAGATAGACTTCGATCCGAGATTATTTTTTGAACGGCGGCAAGCGAACTCGATCTCGAAATCTTTCCGAGCATCAGTTCGCCAATCAAAAGCGCAAGGCCTATGAGCAACACCAAGAAGATATAGAGTAAAACAAAAGCGCCGCCACCGTTTGCCACCACTACATAAGGAAATCGCCACAAATTTCCGAGGCCAAAGGCCGAGCCGATCGTCGCCAAATAAAAGCCAAACCTTGTGCCCCAAAGGGTCCTGGCTTTCTTTTCTGTCATTAGCGTTTACGGCTCTTCATGACAAAGATTCGAATAGGCAAACCTTCAAGATGCCAATTCTCTTTAATACGCTTGGCAAGATACCTTCGGTATTGCGGACTGACTCCTTCGGGATGATTGGCAAAGGCGATAAACGCAGGCGGAACCTGATGCGTTTGAGTGAGATAATAGAATTTTACGTTTTCAGTATTATAGACTGGTGATGGCGCTCCTCGAATGGCACTCATAAAAAAATCATTAAGCTCAGATGTACTCACCTTAAAATTCATCTTAGTTTTAAGATCTTCGATCTTAGAAAACATGTCGCCAATTCCCTGGCCGGTAAGTGCACTGACAAAAACCATCGGGATATCAGTATAATAATGAAATATCTTGTCAGACTGAGTTTTAAACCAATCTCGAAAGGCCGGAATCTTCTCTTCTCCTAAATCAGTCTTATTAACAAGCATCAAAAGCGTTTTGTGCTCCTCAATCACTTGTTCTAATATTTTGGTATCTTGATTTGAAGGCCCCTGAACGCCATCGACGACCAAGAGAACAAGATCCGCCCGCGAAATAGCATCTTTGCTTTTAAAGGCGGAGATAATCTCGACATCTTCGACTCTTTTCGCTGATCGTCTTAGGCCGGCGGTATCTAAAAGCACATAAGGCTTATTATCATATTCGATCTTGATATCAACGGTATCGACTGTGGTGCCGGCAATCTCAGAGACTAAGACTCTTTTTTCGCCGACCAAGCAATTAACTAGCGAGCTTTTGCCAACATTGGGTTTGCCAACAATGGCGATTGTGAAGGCATCTAAATCCTGCGCTTTGAATTTTTTAAGATGTTCCGAAATCCATTCAAGAATCTCGCTCATCCCGTGCCGCTGCTCAAAGCTTGCCGAGAGCACATCCTGACCAAATTTATAAAATTCAGCCTTAAAACTCTCAAAATTCATAATGCTGTCAACTTTATTAACCACAATCAAAAATGGTTTGGCGGTCTCTTTAGCGACGCGAATGATTTCACTATCTTCTGGAATGAGACCGTCGCGTCCGTCCATCACACAAATAAGCAGATCAACGCTTTTTAAAAACTCCACAACCTGCTCGCGAATCAGTTGAGAAATGAGGTCGCTTGCTTCAGTCAGGCCGCCGGTATCAATAACCTCGTATTCATTTCCCCAAAGCTCAGCTGGCTCGATCAGAATATCTCGAGTTACTCCGGGTTGATCTTTAACCACGGCTTTGCGAGTTTCAGTCAAGAAATTAAAGAGGGTCGACTTGCCCACATTGGGCCTGCCGATGATAGCCACCCGAGTCTGCTTGCGATGGGCGGCCGTAAACTCGCTGGTGATTTCAGGAGACCTATTATTCTTTGATGACATAACCCAACTCTCTCATGAGCTGTTTATTATAGGTCCAGTTCTCTTTGACGCTCACATGTAATTCTAAAAAAACTTTTGCTCCAACTAAATTTTCAATTTCAGGTCTAGCTTGACTGCCAATTTTTTTCAGCATTGCGCCAGCTTTGCCAATCACCATACCCTTGTGCGAGGTCTTCTCAACCACGATACCGGCTAAAATGCGGTGGAGCTTATCTTCATCGTACTTTTCGATTTTAACTGCCAAACCATAAGGGATCTCTTGATGTAAATTTTCAAAACACTTCTCTCTAATAATCTCAGCACACATTTCACGCACCGATTGCGTCGTATACAGATCTTCAGGGTAAAGTCTCGCCGGACTCAGAGGCAAAAGCGGCGTAATCGCTTCAAGAATTGTTTTTCTTGCCTCGGCTGCTTTTGTTTGTGCCGAAAGGCTTACGAAATCCTGCTTATACTTTAGCAACAAATTCATCAGTGCTACTGGGTCATGGCGATTCAAATCATACTTACTAACAAACGCATGCCAAGGCTTGCGAGAACTTTCTCCGATCTTGAGTAACTCTTCAAATTTTTCAAACTTTTGATCGGCGGCCAAAAGGACAATGAGCGCATCGGCATTTTTAATAACATCCTGATACTCTTCTTTTAAAAAAGCATTCACTCCGGTCTCGCTACTCAAAACCCCAGGGCTATCGACAAAGATGAGCTGGCAATTAGCCGTGTTCACAATACCGGTAATGCGTTGACGAGTTGTCTGAGGCTTAGGAGTGACAATGGCCACTTTGCTTTCAAGCAGAAGGTTCAACAGCGTA
>Ga0207070_1224_pt1 | contig 12982 bp, 12 predicted proteins | sample Alteio_BWMinHeat_92_FD_153591 | JGI IMG/M metagenome (GOLD analysis project Ga0207070, IMG submission 153591) | Enriched cells from forest soil in Barre Woods Harvard Forest LTER site, Petersham, Massachusetts, United States -... | ecosystem: Environmental > Terrestrial > Soil > Temperate forest >...
TTCAGATCCCAGACAACATCTGGCTCTTCAAGACTCTGCTCAACGCGTGCGTATTCGCCGAGATGATAGAGGAGGTCAATTTTCTCCGGAACGAGTTTCTCAATATCCTTCGTGTGACCTTCTCGATACTCAACTCTTTGCACAGGGTTTTCACGCGAACCCGTGAAGTAGTTGTCGAGCGATATGACGCGGTGACCTTCGTCGATGAGGCGTTTGCATAGGTGTGAACCGACGAACCCCGCCCCACCAGTTACCAAAATGGTCTGTTTTTGAGCCATTCTTAGAACGATACACTATTTCGACGTATCTTCAACGATATCCCACTCGCTCTTGCCGAAGCGCTTAGCAACGACAATTGACGCGGCTGCGAGAAGTGCCAACCCTGCCGCGGCGATCCACCACAGGTACGACGTGTTAGAAGAAGAAACAGGAGCTGCTGCGGCCGCATTTTCGGCGCGAACTTCGGGTACAGTTGTCTGTTCGGCCTCTGGCGCGGCGACAACATTTGGTGTGTAGGGACTATTTGCCGACAGCGACGTGGATTTTCTCGTCGGTGTGGTCTTTGTTTTTGGGACGGGCGCTTGTTTTGGCGCGGGTGGCGGAATTGCGGCTGACGACATCGGACTTCCGGGGCTCGGTGCACGCGCGACGAACGAAGTATCGCCAGGCGCACGGTTGAGCGAATTACCATCCCCCGCCCCGCCGAGGGAGCTCGAATACGAAACTGTATCAACGTCAGTCGAGCTTGTAGTTCGCAGCGCGATCGTCTCACCACTATTGCTTAAGTTGAACGCACTTTTGAAAAGCACGCCGTTGAATTGTGGCCAATCACTTTTAAAGTCGGTCGGGTTGCTCGCAACCACCGCATAGCTGCTAGGCGCGAGCATATCGCTTCCCTGGGCAACAATTTTGTGATTTGTACCGTTCTCGAACAATTTTAAGTCAGTCAACTTCACCGGAGTTTGCGTCGTGTTGTAGACCTCGATCCATTCGTGTCCCGTATCCGCTCCCGCAGGATCGTACATGACTTCGGTGATCACGACTTGGGCAAATGCCACACTCGGAAGAAAGACGAGTGCGAGGAGCAAAAAACTATTCCTCATGCCCGTTCAGCACGCGCTGGAGCATCTCGTGCGAAACTTCACCATTATTTTTAGTGGGGGGACTATCTTGAACAGGTGGGCGCGGTGGCTGTGGTGCGTGTGGCTGCGGGTTGGACTGTTTTTGCGCGGGACTCGGGGCCGGAGCTTTATGCGCAAGACGTTCGCGCAAAATGTCGGCCGGCGTTCGCGAAGGCATCGGCGCGGGAACGACTCCCTCTGGCGGCTTCGCTGCATCAATCGCAGCGCGCAGTGCGTTGCGCTTTTCCGCTTCGCTCCGCACAGAGTTTGATTCGCGTGCTACAGGCGGCACAGGCGTAAATATGTGTGGCTCTTGCCGCGGAGCAGGCTCTGGAGTGGATCGCCGCTCGAACACCTCGCGGGGTGAACGACTGTCGCGGCGCTCATATCCGCGGTCCGAGGAGCGAGGGGCATCTCTGCGCTCACCCGGTCGATCAGAGCGTTTTTCCTTTGTTACTGGCTGAAAATCGAACTGCTTTTTGTTGATCGCCGCTTCTACGTCGGCGCGCGGGCGGCCATTCATCATGCGCGAGGCGACAATGCAGTCGTCGCGGTAGGAAACCGACGGCGTCTCGATCGGCGGTATGGTCTCGGCAGAGAACGGCTTCGAACCCACGCCGTCGATCATGAGCGTGAGATAAATTTGCCCGATGCCAAGACTCACGAGGTCTTCTGGTGTGAATGTGGGGTCGAATACCGTTTCCAAAACTTCCGCATCAAAGGGACCGACACGAAAGACAATGAGCGTGCCCACGTTGCCAAAGACCGCATCGCGTACTTCTTCCTCCATCTGTTCTATATATTGGTTGGCGAGCGTGAGGGCGAGCTTGTATTTCCGCGACTCGGAGAGGATGTCGGCGAATGCCTCGTTCATCATCGACTGGAATTCGTCGACGTAGAAATAGCTGCGCGGCAACTTCGCCATGACCGCGGCAGGCTCATCCGCGCGCGACATTGCCGCGAGGTAGATCTTCACGACGAGCATCGAGCCGAGCAGTGAGGCATTCGTTTCCCCCATCCGGCCCTTGGAGAGATTGACGATGAAGATCTTCTTTTCGTCCATCATTTTTCGCAGATCGAAGGAAGACTTCGACTGCCCGACGATATTGCGGATGAGCGGATTGGCGGTGAATTGGCCGACTTTGTTCTGGATCGCGGGTGTCGCTTCACGCGTGTACGTGTCGGTAAATTGTGCGAATTCTTCAACCCAGAACGAGCGCACGATCGGGTCGGAGATCTTCTCGACGACCGCCGCGCGGAATGCTTTGTTGGTGAGCATTCTATTGACGTCGAGCAGCGTCGAGTCGGGATATTCCAAGAGTGCCAAAAGTGTGTTCTGCAAAATATATTCCATTCTCGCCGACCAGGCGTCAACCCAGATGCGCTTCAGCGCTCCCATGAGGCCAGAGACCACCAAGTGGCGCTTGTCGTAGCCGACATCTTCCATCACGTTGAATCCGATCGGGTGGTCGGTATCAAACGGCGCAAAATAGACGACATCTTTGATGCGGTCATGGGGCACGAAATCAAGCAATTTTTCTGCCGTCGAGCCGTGCGGATCAATGAACGCAATACCCTCCCCATTTTGGATATCCTGGATCGCCATGTTCTCGAGCATGGTCGATTTGCCCATGCCGGTTTTACCGATCACATAGACGTGCTTGCCGCGATCGGCGCCGCGAATGCCGAACATCTCGCGCTTGCCGCGCGTGTGGGTAGCCGCAAAATACGTGATGCGGCGATCATCATCTATATGACGATCAGCGGTCATCTCGATAGTATATCGCAAACTCCAGCTTATGGGCCTTGTAGCGCCGTGCTCGTGGCTTCGATACCTTGGCCAGTTGTTGGATCGCCGGAAGCAAAAAGGGTATGAACAAATTGCAGCAATGCACGAACATCGCCCTGCGAATCTTGTGAACCAAGCACGATAACCGCAATTTCACGGCTCTGGTCCCCGATCTGCACCGAAAAGATGCCTGCATAGGTTTCTGCTGCCTCTGTCGTTTGTCCGATCTTACCGCCGACGAGTGTTGCCGGCGCATCTTTAATGATGTTGAAATTCTGAATATTTTTGAACTGTACCGGACCGTACGCGCTTCCTTTGATGTCGCCTGAAGTGATGCCAAAAACGAACTTCCGATTGTCATCGATGTAACGCGCGAGTGTAAAGAGATCCTCCGGCGTTGCATAATCGCCCTTTGCTCCCGAAGGATCAGAAAAGACCGTGTTCGTAAGACCGATCGCGCTTGCCTTTTCGTTCATGTGCGCGACGAATTGTTCGCGTCCTACCGCTGAAGCGAGCGTCTCTGCCGCTTCGTTGGAGGATTCCTGTAAGAGGAGGAACAGGAGGTCATACGCGCGAACAACCTGCCCGGGCTTAAGGCGCGGGACGGATGTGTAGACGATCGCACTTTCTGGAACAGTGATCGTTTTATCGAGATTGATATACTCCGAAGCAACAAGAGCCGTGATGAGTTTTGAGATAGATGCGATCGGCGCGGCAACGCCTGCATTTTTACTCGCGAGCACCGTGCCATTGCCTACATCTGCAACGAGGTAGCCGCTCGCCGAGAGGGGCGGAACTTTCAGTTGGTAATGAAAGGTATCTGGCGCTGACTCTGCGTTGTACACCACCACAGGCATCCCGACGTCGACAAGCGCGTATACTTTTTTGGCATCGTCCGTCGAAAGACGGATACAGCCACCGGAGTATGATGTAGCGACCGGCGTGCCGTCGTCGTAGTAGGGCCAGCCATGAATAAAAAAGTTGCCCTGAAATTCCATACTGTAGGGCATATGCACGTTGCCGAAAGAGGAGAAATGATCAGATTCTTTCGTTTCGATCTTATAGATACCGGCAGGTGTTTCCCACCAGGAGCCGACCTTCCCTTTTGCCAAAATCGGGACCTGGAGCGTGCTCGTGCCGTTGATGTACACGGTGAGCTGCATGCTGGAGAGATCCGCGTCAATGAATGAAACTTCCTGGCTGATGAGATTTTGTTTGACCGCTCCGTAGTAGTCAGGATCAGAAAGCTGGGGCAGTGCGCCGTACGTGAGCGTCGCAAGCGTTGAAGTGGAACTCGAGGCAGGAATGGAAATTGAATACACGACCGGTGGGCGCCACATGACGTATGCGGCAAATCCCAATGCAGCGAGCGCGGCGAATGCAAGCGCAATAGAGGAATACGCATGGATCGTTTTGAGAACCGATGGAGTTGGCTCCTCTACGGATCGATCGGCCATCGCCGGCGTAGGAGGCGCCGCGAGGGTGTCCTCGGCAAGAACCTGCGGAATTCTAGAGAATGCGGCGCGGATGTCAGTTTCAGACCAGCCTTCGAGAATGAGACGGCTCATGACAACCGTATCGGGCATGCGCGTTGCACGCAGCTGCACTACGCGTGCGATCGGATCATCCGTTCTTGACATAAGAAACTTATATAGAAAAGTATATCCTATTTCGCACCGTGAATCTCAATAAAAAGGAGGGCGGACCACGCTGGCCGCCCTCCGCCGATTGCAACCAGCACTCAACCCCTACGCGGTTGCGATCAAGTTGGATTCTGCTTGGGTTTTGTGAGCGCCTCGATTTCCGAGATGAGCTCATTGAACCGGCGAATCTGAATCTTCCACCTGATCTCTTCGAGGATTGTTGGTAGATCCGGTCGACGGGTTTCCCCCTCTAACCGTTCCAAGCAATACTCAAGTGAGACCAGGTCTGCGGCGCCGATCAATTTGTCGGCTTCCGCGATAGTTCCCCCTGCAATCGCTTGCAGGAGCCGCATTTTTAAGTCACTCACAGTATCCCCCATTTGTTGCGATTGAACCTCACGCTTACGCAACAAGCCCCACTCCACTCGGGCTGCGGACGCCTCAAACACGGTACTTTTTGTGCAGCCCGCGCTACCATAGCACGCCTGTAATGAAAGCAATATTAGATATCCACTTCTTTACTGATACTGAATGTACACCGGTGCCGGGGTGAGCTTGAGCACTTGCGCAGGCGTGAACATGCCTGTTGAAGGTGGCAAGATGTCATTTTTATAGAACAATTTGAATCCGGTGAACTGCACGGGCTCGGCCGCGACGATCCAAGTGTAGGTGGTGGTTTTTTTCGCCTGCGAACCCCAGCCGTCCATATCCATCACGATCTGTACTTCGGGAAGCGGCGTGATCCGGGCGGCATGCGTGACCATTGCCTCGGTGAATCGGTGAACGACGAGGATCTTGGGCGGCAAATTATTTTTGTCGACCAAGCCGGCGAGGTAGTGTGCGACCCAATTCACATCCGTCGCGTCCATCGTCCCGATCTCATGCCCGGGCGGGACGCCGTCTTTCATCGAGAACTCCGGATCAATGCCGACGTGCACATTGGGCATCGAGAGATACTTTTCATACTGCGGTAATTCTTTCTGCACGGTAGAAAGTCCGACTTGGAAATCGAGAAAGACGATCCCGTGCGCTTTTGCCGCAAGCGATAACGCCTCGTCAACAAGCGAGTCGCTCATGCGCGCGCGATACATGCCGTCTGCTCCAGGGGAGCCTTGCGCGGTGACGACAATAAGGTGAATAGCGGGAATAACGGGCGTTGAGGGATCTGCTGCTTGCCACTGTGCTGTAGTGGAGGCCAATTTTTGCAGCATCACATCGGGCGGATATTGTCCGAGGACACCCATGCCCTTCGAAAGAAAGTTGCCATAGTACGCGACAATGCGATTAAAGGGCAGAAGCGCGCCCGCCTCCGGATACACAGCCCGCACCGGCCACACAGGCTTGTGCATGGTTGTCGTCGTGGCGTGACCTTCTGCATCAAGCGGGGTGGTAGTTGCGGCAAGATATGAGAAATACCACGGCGATGTGTCGGCCACGTGCGCGATGGCGAGCAACTTTTTATCGTATGCGACTTTATCGAGAGGTGGGAGCGCCGGAGTACTCGACGCATTCGCATCCGCTGCCATAGAGGAGCGTGAAAACGACACGACCGGAGAGAAGCTCGCCACCGCCGCCGCACTTACTCCCGCGGCAGCAAACACCGCCACGAGTATCGCGGCCGGGCTAAACCATTTCCCCATGATCCCTTTCTTGTGAATACTGCGTCGCATGTTGTATATGTTCTCGCATCTTTCCCGCGCCGCGGCGCACTGCGATCCCAAGTCCTACGATAAAAATTCCCGCGATCAAAAAGAGCGCCCTATCCCAACTGCCGGGAAAACCCAAAAACGAAAGGACGGCTACAAACGCACCCGCGCCCATGATCAGCGCATCAAGAGTCATGCGTTGAGTATATCACTACCTTGTAGGTTGAATGATGACAACGAACTCCCCGCGTGCCGCGCCGCGTTTTTCGAGTGATTTTGCAAGCTCCTCGGGCGTTCCGGAGATCACTTCCTCATGAACTTTCGTGAGTTCACGTGCGATCGTGACCTTTTGCAGGCCTCCTTTCGCCAGCTCACCGAGTAATTTCAGAATGCGGTGAGGCGATTCGTAGAGTATGACTGCATACTCACTAGCAGCAATTTTCTTGAGCGCGGTTTGCCTCCCCTTTTTATGCGGAAGAAATCCGAGGAACAGAAATTGATCTGACGACAACCCCGCGATCGAAAGCGCGGCGGTGAGCGCAGAGGGACCAGGGATGGCGTCAATTACTATTTCAGGAGCGAACATTCGCACGCGCGAGACAAGCCGCGCGCCTGGGTCGGAAACGCCCGGCGTTCCGGCATCGGTCACGTACACAACATGCTCCCCGGCCTGAAGTCGTTCAATAACTTCCTTGGATTTTTTATCCTCGGTTGCCGCGTCGAGACGAAATACGGATTTTCGGAGCCCATAGTGATTGAGGAGTTTTAGGATCTCGCGCGTATCTTCGGCATAGATCGCATCACATTCTTTCATGTTCCACAGCGCACGAAAAGTGAGGTCACCGAGGTTACCTATCGGTGTAGCGACGATCGAGAGTTTGCCTGCGGTGAGCGTACCTGATCCACCCATGCAAGCACACTACTCCCCTGCAATCTGTTCGGCAACTTTGTAGATGTCGCCGGCGCCCATGGTGATAATGAGCGAGCTGGGATCTTCTTTGAGGAGCTCGTCGCGGATCTGATCGAAAGAATCGAGGGCAACAACACTTCCGCCGAGCTGTGTTGCGGCGCTTGCAAGAATTGCGCTTGAAACACTCGGGTCCAGCTCTTCGCGGGCGGCATAGATAGGTGCAACGATTGCATAATCGGCTGTTGCAAGTGCTTCGGCGAATTCGTTGAGTAGACTTTTTGTACGGCTGTAGAGGTGCGGATGGAATGCGATAACGATCTTTTTGCCAGGAAATTTCTGTCGTGCCGCTTCGATCGTTTTTGCGATCGCGGTCGGATGGTGCGCATAATCATCGTACACTAGAGCCCCCTGCGGCGTCTCACCTTTGTATTCAAACCGCCGCCACGAGCCTTGGAACTTCGACAACGATTTCACGCCAGCCTCGAGCGAAAGCAAAGGAAATGCAGCGTGCGCAGCGGCAAGCGCCGCGCGGGCATTCTCACGATTGAATTCTCCGAGCAACGTAAGGGTCCCGACCGCCATTTTCGTGTAATCAATGACACGCGCGCGGACATTCTTAAGAATGGACTCAACATTCAAGAGCTCCGGATTTGTAACGATGAACCCGTGCGCGGGAACTTTTTCGGCCGCCCTGCGGAACGTTTCCTGGAGGGCCGCAAGATCGGGAAAGTAGTCCGTATGATCAAGTTCGATGTTCGTGATCACCAGAATTTCTGGTGAGAGTTTCAATACATGGTCGCGATACTCACATGCTTCGATAACAAACAGGTCGGGCGAACCAGCAAGAAAGTTGGAACCGAAATCGCGCACGATCGAGCCGACGATTGCGGTGGGCTCCTTGTCAGCGTCTTGCAATATCTTTGCGAGCATTCCAGTCGTTGTTGTTTTACCGTGTGTTCCGGCTACCGCGATCGTTCGTGCGGTGCGTGAGATCTCCCCGAGCGCCTCGAAATACGACATCTCTGGAATTCCTCTACCCTTTGCCTGAACTCGTTCAGAATTCGAGCTGGGTATCGCATCGCTGTAGATCAAAAGCTCAGTTCCGGCGGGAACGTCCCCATGTCCGATCACAACCTGGATGTCCCTCTCCCGCAACATGGCGACGACTGGCGATTCGTCGCGATCCGATCCGCTGACACGCTTCCCCGTGTGCTTCAAGTATTGTGCCAAAGCTGACATTCCAATGCCGCCGATACCCACCATGTATATATTGAGCGGTATCTTCATAAACGCAGTATACATCTGTACTGAAAAGTAATGCTAGACTATTTTAATGCTGGAAAGACAAGACCGCAGAGGTCAGAAAAAGAACGAGGCGGGAAAAATCGCCCTGAGCACAGAAGAAATGCTCATGGGGTTGGAAGAAATGAAGAATGATCCGCACCGCACCCCGAATGAAGTTGAAGAAGTTCAACGTGAGATCGATCGGATCAAAGGCGAGGATATAGAGAAAGTAGAATAGACTATCGACAGAAGTCGAAAGGGGCTACAATGAGCGTATGCAGAAAGCGGAAAAGAAACCAAAATTCAATTTCGAAGAACTGCGCGTTGCAGCAACGAGCCTGAATCGAGCAATACGAAAAAAAGTGTTCCAAGAATACTTTGAGATGTTCGAGGAGTTTCCCTCATACCTCTTCGACAACAGCAGCGGCGTCGACGCCAGGCTTTCGGAAACAATTAAAGACATCGAGGGCGATCCGGAAACATCCAAGGCGATGCACAAAGGCCTCGCTGTCCTTATGCAGCGGCTCCCATCTCTTTGACGACCTCCAGAAATTGATCGTTACGGTCGTATTCGTTCTTGAACATACCGAACGAGGCGAACGCCGGACTGAAAAGAACGATGCCACCCTTTTGGGCGGGCCTCATCGCGCCATCGACTGCATCCTTTAACGTGTTCGCCTCTTCAAATGCAACTTTTTCTTTTTGCAGTGAATCGGCAAGTCGCACGGAACCTTTGTAATTTTCGTGTGCGAGGAGGATTAGATGCGAAACATTTGTTTTGATAGTTGCAACAAGTTCCTCCAGTGGCAACCCCTTCTCCGAGCCGCCGATGATGAGCGTAGTATTTTTTCCAAGCGCACGCAGAGCCGCAATAGTTGCTTCTGGCGTTGTCGCATTGTTGTCGTTGTAAATTTTTATACCATTCACTTCCCGTACGAGCTGTAAACGGCCCTCGACACCTTCGAAAGATTCGAGTCCGCTTTTGATCTCATCATCGGAAATATCAAGGATCCGCAAAACACGAAGAGCACAGGCGGCGTTCAGACGATTATGCTCTCCTGGTATTCGTAAACGCAATCCTAACGGTAAGTTCTCGACATGCACGATGTGTCGTTGTGCCTTTATCTTTCCAGTATACGTGTCTAAAATGAGTTTGGAGCATTGTTCTCCCACCAGGAGAAAATCGGCAGGGCCTTGGTGCAAGAATATCTCTGCCTTATCTGCAAGGTACGCTCCCATATCTCCATGATAGTAGTTGAGGTGGTCAGGCATGAGATTCGTGAAAACGCTTATATTGGGGCTTATCTTGAGATCGCCGAACCCTTGCAGCTGCCATGAATCAAGCTCCAGAACGGCTATCGTGTCTTTCTCAACCAACGGAAGCATCGCTAGAGTCGAAATCCCGCGCACATTACCTCCGAGCAATACCTTTTTACCCGCGGCTTTCAGAATTTCATAGATCATCTGCGTCGTGGTCGATTTTCCACGAGTACCGGTCACTCCGACTAATTTTGCGCCAGCTTCCATTGCGTACTTCGCGAACAACGCGGTCGACATGACCACGGATACGCCGGCGGCGCGCGCTGCGGCAACTTCAGGCGAGTCGAGTGGGACACCCGCCGCTTTGATGACCATATCGGCGTTGGTAAAATCTTTTTCCTCGTGCTCTCCAAGATGAAAAGTGATGTTGGGATATTTTTTCAACTTCGCCACTGATTCCGCAAGCTCGGCTTCGCTTTTTTTATCCGTCACGATCACTTCTGCTCCGCATTGTGCCAAAAATTCTGCATCTCCCACACCGCGCCCCAAAAGCCCGAGCCCCATGAGTGTAATTCGTTTTCCCTTGAACATGTCCTGGTATGACATAGCGCAACTATATCTCAACCAAGAGTTGCGCGCTCCGCATGAAGAGGTGTCCTAAAAAACATGCTGCCGAGCTGTTCGAAACGATCGAGTGGTCCGGTGGAGTAGAAACGGGGTGCAACGTTTTTTGTTATTCGAATTTCGATGTCGGGATGTCGTTCCAGATACACTTCGAGGCTCGCGGGTACAACGTCGCGTTCGGAAACGACCGCAATATCGGGACCCACAACCGCACGGACCTGTGTCTCGAGAAGACCGTAGTGCGTGCAACCCAATATGAGCGTGTCTATTCCATCCGCAAGGAGCGGCGCCAGATAATCGCGCAGTAGTGAGTCGGTCGCTTTCATCTCGCCTGCCTCTATTAATGGAACAAGAAGCGGGCATGCCTGCTGTACGACGTAAATCTTGTCATCGAGCTTCTGGATCTCACGAACAAATGAGCCGGATCGAACCGTACCCTCAGTGGCAATGACACCAACTCGTTTGTTGTCGGTTTGTGCAACTGCAGATTCGGCAAATGGGATCAAAACGCCGAGCACTTTCTTGTTTGGACTCTTCTCGTAGTCGCTTTGGATCTTCCGAAGTGCTTCGCTGGAAGCGGTGTTGCATGCAAGAACAATTAGTGTGGCGCCGTGCTCAAAAAGAAACTCCACACCCTGCTTTGTGAACATATAGACCTCTTCAAAAGGCCGTGATCCATAGGGGGCGCGTGCACTGTCGCCGAGGTATATATATCCGTACTGCGGAAGTTGTGTTGTGATGCCACGAAGCACATTGAGACCGCCAAATCCTGAATCAAAAACGCCTATCATGAAAGGATATTTCGTCATTGTACTCCACTGCCCGCGTTATCCACACCCGACCACATCAAAGTTTCATCATGGCCGGTGCAATAATGATAACCGCACTGATTTGACACCCCCGGCGTGCCACCGAACTATGGAGCTTATCGCTTCATGGGTCTGAAAGCGCCCGCCAGTATTGGGTCAAAGGGTCGCGCAAATTATTTTTCTTATTTTATTAACAAAGTAGTAGAATGCATCGTATGACACTCACGATCACAAAGCGCGACGGGATGAAAGAGCCGTTCAACGCGGACAAGATCAACCGCTCCATCGAGCGAGCATGCGAAGGATTGCTCGATCCGATCGGCATGACCACACAGATCGCGACCGAGACCAAACTCACGCTCTACGATGGCATCACGACCGAAGAGATGGACGCGGCAACGATCAACGCAGCTGTCCAGAACATCAAAGAAGATATCGAATACGACAAAGTCGCGGTGCGGTTGCTTTTGAAGACCGTGTACCGCCGAGTCGTGGGTGAATACAATCACGACGAAGCAGAATTGGCACAGAAACACGCCCAGCAATTCCCCGCACACATCAAGAAGTACGTCGCGGCAGGTCTGCTCGACGAGCGCATGGTGAAACTTTTCGATCTGGAGAAACTTGCCGCCACACTGAAGATCGAACGCGACGAGATATTTAACTACGCAGGCCTCTCGAGCCTCTTCGACCGCTACTCGATGCGCGATGAGAACCAGAAGCGCGTCGAGACGCCGCAGTACTTCTTCATGCGTATCGCGATGGGCCTCTCGTACAACGAAAAAGATCCGACCGAGTGGGCGATGAAATTTTACGACCGCATGTCGCGCCACCTCTACATCGCCGGCGGCTCGACCAACATCGGCGCAGGAACCGCGCGTCCTGCACTTTCCAATTGTTTCCTCCTCGAAGTGCACGACGACATGGACCACATCGCCAAATCCGTCGCTGATGTGATGAAAATTTCCAAAGCTTCCGGCGGCATCGGTGTTTCCATCACCAAATTGCGTGCGGCCGGCTCCCCACTCAAATCTTCCAACACCGTCTCAAGCGGCCCGACCCCATTTGCGAAAATAATGGACACTGCGATCCGTGCAGTCCAGCGCGGCGGCAAAAAACTCGGTGCTTTGTGCTTCTACATGGAGAACTGGCACTACGATTTCCCCGAATTCATCGACTGGAAGCACAACGCCGGCGACGACTACCTGCGCATGCGCACAGCCAACACGGCAGTCTTCATCTCCGACGAATTCATGCGCCGAGTAGAGCGAGGTGACGACTGGTACATGTTCGACCCGAAGGAAACAATGGATCTGAACGAGCTGTACGGCCAAGCATTCACCAAGCGCTATTGCGAATATGTCGAGATGGCCAAGGCGGGTAAGCTGCGCATGTTCAAGAAAGTGCCCGCGACCGAGCAGTGGCAGAACATCCTCACCTCGCTCCAGTCCACCTCGCACCCGTGGCTGACCTGGAAAGACCCGATCAATCTGCGCGCCCTCAACAACAACACCGGCACGATCCACATGTCGAACCTGTGCACCGAGATCTGCTTGCCGCAAGACAAAGATAACATCGCGGTGTGCAACCTCGCGTCGCTCAATCTCGCCGCGCACATCTCCAACAAGCAGATCAACTGGAAAGAACTCGAAGAAAGCGTGCGTCTCGCCGTGCGTCAGCTCGACAACCTCATCGATATCAATGTGCTTCCGATAGCCGAGGCGGCGCGCTCCGATCACGAGAACCGCGCCATTGGTTTGGGAGTCATGGGATTTGCGGACGCACTGGAGCAGCTCTCCATGTCGTATGAGAGTCCGCATGCGTGGGATTTCGCGGACCGCATTTTCGAATTCGTGAGCTACATGGCGATCGACGAGAGCGCGAGCCTGGCTCGTG
>Ga0207070_1226_pt1 | contig 12902 bp, 8 predicted proteins | sample Alteio_BWMinHeat_92_FD_153591 | JGI IMG/M metagenome (GOLD analysis project Ga0207070, IMG submission 153591) | Enriched cells from forest soil in Barre Woods Harvard Forest LTER site, Petersham, Massachusetts, United States -... | ecosystem: Environmental > Terrestrial > Soil > Temperate forest >...
TGACCAAGCTCTTGAAACACACCAAGGTCTTCTACACCCTGGACGCCGCTCAAAACATCTTTGATTTGATTTGCTTTTTGATCAAGGACGTTTAAATCCTTGCCAAAGAGCTTAACAACCATCGCTCCCTTTACCCCTGACATCATCTCTTCGACGTTATCAGAAATCGGTTGAGAAAAATTCCAGATGACACCGGCAATACTTTTAAGTTCAAGGTTCATGGCTTCGATTAATTTATCTTTGCTCGCAAATTGACTGCGCCACTGACTTCTTGGCTTCAGGTCAACAAAACATTCAGTATTAAAAAAACCAGTGGCGTCTGTGCCATCATCTGGTCTACCCAGCTGGCAAACCGTAATCGGCACTTCTGGATAGTGCATGAAAATCTCTCGCGCTTTTTGCACAACCTCTTGCGCCCCATCAAATGAGGTACTGGGAGGAAGTGTTCCTCGCACCCAAATGGCGCCCTCATCAAGGTGGGGCAGAAACTCAGAGCCAATCGGCCCACCAAAGGCTAAGTAAAGCGTCAGCACAAAAGAAAGACTCGCGACAGTTAAAATAAGTTTGCGTTGACCCAAACTCCAGTTGAGAACTCTGCGATACGATTTCTGCAGCCACTCCATATAAGGATTATGCCATTCCTTAAGGTCACCTTTAAGAAAGTAGGAGCAGAGCACAGGGACAACCGTCAGCACTATAACAAGAGAACCAAGTAGCGCGAAGGCTACAGTCCAAGCCATAGGAGAAAAAAGCCTGCCCTCTATGCGCTGAAGAGTAAAGACCGGAAGATAGGCAAAAATGATAATGGCTATCGAATAAACAATAGGCCTTTCAACTTCTCTAGCCGCTGCGATAATAAGCTCAATGATATTTTCATTGGCCGTTTGTCCTTTTAATTTTCGTTCTTGTTTGTGACGAAAAATATTTTCGACCATAACGACCGCGCCATCAACGACCATACCAAAATCAAGCGCGCCCAAAGATAAAAGGTTGGCAGGAATTTTTCGTAAATCCAAAAAAATCGAAGCGAAAAGAAGCGCCAGAGGAATTGTCGCAGCCACGATTAGGGCACTTCTCAAATTGCCGAGAAAGAACAGTAAGACCAAAAACACCAGACACATCCCCATAAACATATTTTCTTCAACTGTATGAGTGGTATAGTGGATGAGGTCAGAGCGATCGAGAAATTTCTGAATTCTAATATCTTTTGGTAAAAATTGGCTCCGCATCTCTTCAAGTTTTTTATGTATCCCATTTAGAACCGACTCATCGGTCTCACCAACTCGCGAAAGGATAATGCCTTCAACGACCTCATCTCGACTATCCACGGAACCATCTGGTCGATGTTGCGACATTGAAATTTGCCCCAGCCTTGTTTGCGGCGCAATGACAACTTGGCCAACATTTTTAATGCGAACAGGCGTCCCCGACTTCTGACTGAGAATGACATTTTCTAAATCCGAGGTCCTCAGCGCATTACCAAGCCCTCGCACATTAAAAGTTTGGGTTCCGCGAACAAGAAATCCCCCTCCCGAATTCTGATTATTAACCGAAAGCGCTTGCACGACATTTGCCGTTGACAGGCCGTAATTCGCAAGCGCAAGAGGATCAAGAAGCGTTTGGTACTGCTTATTCATGCCGCCAAAGCTAACGACATCGGCTACACCTGGAACTTCTTTCCAACGTTTTTCAAGCTCCCAATCTTCGAACTCTTTAAGCTCCATCACCGAGTGTTTTGGGGCGTCGAGAAAATACCAAAAGATTTGCCCTACGGGGCTCGACATCGGCGCAAGCGTCGGAGTAACCCCTGGGGGCATTGTCGCCTGAGAGATTCTCTCAAAGACATAAAGACGAGCGTCAAAGGGCTGAGTCTTTTCATCAAAGAGGAGAGTGATAACAGATAACCCAGGAATTGAAACTGAGCGCAATTCAGTTTTATGAGGAACGGCATTGAGCGCAATCTCAAGCGGAATTGTCACCTGGGTTTCAATTTCTTCAGCCGCATGACCTTGCCACTGACTAATCACCTGAACCCAAGTGTCGGCAATATCTGGATAGGCTTCGATGGGCAGATTCTTAAATGAGACGATTCCACCTACAGCCAGACTCAACGCGAAGATCGCAATGAGAACTCGCTTTTCGAGCGAGAAAGCAATGATTTTATGAATCATTTTGATTTTTCCGCTGAGTTGAGATTGCTATCTAACAGCCACGCGCCGTCAGTAATGATTTCGTCCCCTTCTTTTATGCCCTCGTCGATAGAGGCCAAGCCATCTTGTTCGGCACCGATTTTAACCGGAACTCTTTTGTAATCGACACTGACCAGAACACTATTGTCGGCATTTTTTGCGATGATTTTTTTAAAGACAATATCTTGATCAGGCGTGCGTACAATGGCAGTGATCGGAACCACAAGTGCTCTTCTTTTTTGTAGCGTCACACTCCCTTGTACATACATATCTGCTTTGAGTACGCCATTGGGATTATCCATAATGGCGCGAATCTTGATACTTCGGGTTGTTGGATCCACCATCGGGCTGATAAATGAAACTTTACCCAATATGGGCTCTTTTGAGCCTGCCACTTGGATGACAACTTCTTGGTCTTTTTTAATTTTTGGTAAGTCCTCAGGATAGACATCACCCAGAAACCAGACCTTGCGCAAATCACCGATTGTGAAAAGCGTATCGCCGACATTGACCGTATTTCCAAGGGCTGCTCCCTTGGCAATGATGTAGCCACTGCGTGGTGCTCTGAGTTTTAAAAACGCGTCCGAATCAAGTGTGGAGCTTGTCTCACTGGTGGGCTGAATCTTTTCTGAAGATTTGCCAATCTCATTAATATCCTCCTGACTCAAACCCATAATCTGAAGCTTTTTTCGAGACATGACGGTGAGTTTCGAGAACTCATCTTGAGCTTGCCCCTCCTTAGATTTTCTGAGGGATTGAAGGTACTCCTCTTTAGCCGAAATAAAGTCAGGACTGTAGATTGTCGCAAGTAATTTGCCTTGGGGGACATATTCGCCCGAGGCAAAGTAAATGGACTCGATTCGACCGATGACCCGAGAAGGGACAACAGTTGTTCGATCCTCTGTTACCGCCGCCTTGCCGGTGACATAGAGCCGATCAGGAAAGTCGGCGATAGCGGCTTTGTCGGATTTCAAATTTTGAAGCGCATCTTTATAAACGCGAACGGTGTTTTCATCGACCTTTTCAACGGGTGCTGCTAGCGTTTCTTTTTTAAAAAATGTACATGAGGTGAGCAGCAATAGACTGATCACTAGCCCCGGCGAAAGTAAGGCAACATACTGAGCGCAGATTAAAGGAGTAGCCGCAGCCACTGACAAAAGTGATGAAGAAGCCTTCTTTATTTTTGGCCGCGTTAATAAAATAGGTGCTCGTTGCATTTAGAGATCCTCACCAATCAACTGACCGATGTTTGAATATGCCGTCAGATAGTTCATTATTGTTGTCAGATAAGTTTGCCTGGTATTGCGTCTATTGGCCGCGGTATCTGAGAGCGTTTGAAAATCAATCTTGCCTGCGCCGTAATTAATAATGGCGAGATTTAAGGCTTGTTCAATAAGAGGGAGAACATGCTCTTCAAAATTCACAATCTTGGTTTCAGTAGTATGAAATACATCGTTGGCAGTGTCGAGGGCAACTTTGGATTGATTCAAAATTGAGCGCACATTCGCCTCGGCGGCCAAGCGGTCATGAGAAGCCGAGATGATCGTCTGACGCTGGTCAAACATAAACCATATCGGAATCGTGATTTGAACTCCGGCAAAATAAGTGTGATTGGCATCTGGATTTGAAGTGCTCAAGGGCGAAGTGCCAAGCACGTCATAGTATGTGGTTCCAAACGAAAACTGAAAGTCCGGAAGCAAGCTCATCTTTGCTAAGCGATATGAACTTTGTGAGGCTTCAAACTGATATTGTGCTGCCTTGAGTTCATGACGATTTTCAATCATTTGCTTTTCAAGAGTCTCATAATCAGGGATCTTTCTTTTTTGCATTTTAAGCGACTCAACCTCAAAATTGGTCGTCGGCGGATTTCCTAAAAGGATATTGAGTTGCGAGCGCGCAATGTGTTCTGCAGACCTGAGATCAGCAAGATCATTATCATTCGAGTGAAGGGCTGCGTCGGCATTGAGCAAATCCACTTGAGTAATGGCCCCACTCTCATAACGTCGTTTGGCGATGGCGTAAATGCGCTCATAAAAATCATGAGTTTCTTTGTTGAGATTTAAATTTTCTCTTGCCTGGGCCAATTGAAAGTAAGCAGCTTTCACATTCATTGAGACCGTAAGTTCCATTGCATTCATTTGCGATTGTATACTCTTGGCCTGATTTGACAGGACCGAATGGTTCACGATTGATTTGCCAGGAAAAAGTACCGGCTGGGTAAATGTATAAACGCGACTTCCTTGATCACCAACAAAGCCATGATAGGGGGTATTCATATCTTGGTAAGTCACCCCTAGAGTCGGTTCAGTAGGAGCCCAAGTTTGCGCTGCTTTTGCACGTGCTGAAGCCGCTTGCGCAGAGAGATTTAAAATGTCTGGGCTCGCCTGCTTGGCTAGCTCAATAGCCTTTGCTAAACTCAAAACTTCGGCCGAAGCTAAACTTGGTCGCGCACAAAACCAGAGGCAAAGGCATAATAGCCAAAAACTCAAATTGATTTTGCCAATCGCTGGCTTGATCAAGAACTTCATCACGTTGCCTCTGATTGAATAATTTGCGGATGCTTTCGCACATAAAAAGCAACCGCAACGGCAATCATTGCAAAATCATCAAGATAACCGACGACCGGAATCGAATCAGGGATGAGGTCGAAAGGGTAAATCAAATAAAATAGTGCTCCGTAGGCCACAACTTTATCTAAAAGAGATAGTTTCTTGGACCGAATCACAGTGAGCAAACTCGTGATATTCGTCGACCAGGTCCGCCCAAAGGACTTAAATTTTGAAATCTGCTCATGCTTGTCGTCAACCTCTTGGCGATGACTGCGTCCATGACCAATCTGCGCCAGAACCAGAGCCGTCGCCTCCTCATTTGCAACTTCGCCTGACGATATTGCATCGTCCGCCCCGAGCGATTTGATACAGGCTTCAAAAGAATTCGATACAGAGTCGTCAAGGAGTTTGGCCACATTTGGCGAGGAGGTTTTAAGCTTTCCTTGAATTAAAAGTTTATAGATACCTTCGCGAACAGCGGCCTCATAGGTTTTCGAAATGCTTTTTGATTTTGATTTATCTCTCCACCTTCGCAAAGTCATATTCGATATATCCAAAATTGGCGCCAACTCTTCAGGCGTAAGTCCAGTTTCATCTAGGCAAATTAACACTTGTGAATATTTCATAACTATAGTTATAAAGCGATTTCGGCCGAACGGTCAATTTCATTTAGGCTAAATCTCAAATTGAGATCTCATTTTGAGAAGAGCAATAACTCTTCATGCACGATATGCGCATACCTCAGGGTTTTGATTTAAGTAGTGGATTCACAGTATTCTCTAAATCTGCGGCCATCATATCATGTTTTAATTTCCAGGCATCTTTTTGCAAAATGCCTTTGCGATCGATGAGAAAAGTCATCGGGACTTTCCAGATGCGACCGTAGGACTTAAAACTAGCGTCCCTTGCTATTGAGCCACTAAAACTAAAACTCTTCATAAGCTCACGGGCCTTCGCTTCGTCCTTAGGGCTATCCATGCTAACGGCGACAATCTGTAAACCTTCTGCATGATGCCGTTTATATAAATCCTCTAACAAAGGCATCTCGACTCGACAGGGCTCACACCAGGTGGCCCAAAAATGAATGATCACCACTTGACCAGAAACGGCGGCGAGCGAGAATTTCTCGCCATTAAATAGTTTTGCGTGAAACTCAGGCGCTGCCTTACCCTCTTCGATAGCGGCACAGGGAACGACCACCAGGAGATATAAGCAAAGCACCAAATATTTTAAATAAGCTTTCATCAGGCTATTCATATTCATAAGATCATAAGGTTTTTTTAAATCACCAAAGTCTCTTCGACATGATCCCTCAATCTTTAAAGCTTAAAATTTATAGCGAGCTCCAAGTGATGCCGTATAGGTCGGGGTCAATTGCACTCCCAAGAGATTTTGATAAAGCGGGACCTGCACAAACGCATAGACCTCTGCGCCCGAACCCACGGCGACAGTTACTCCTGGACTAAGGTAAATCAAAGTTCCGCCCGTGCTGATGGTGTCGGCTACGCCAACAAATCCCAAATCATGCTGAACATAACGTGAATTGATCTGCGCTTGCGGTGTGACTCCCGCCTCCGTAAAACCCATATAGCGCAAACCCAGATTCAAATTGTATCCGTCGCCTGGTTTATATTGATCAGCATAATTGAGCGCGCTTTGATAAAAAATTTCGCCGAAATAATCCCACTCACGACTCATCGCTTCGGTATAGTGAAGACCGAGAATCACATCGGTCGTCCCACTACCCGGCTGCAAACCCCGATCGATGGCTACCGGAGCAGGTGCCGTGGCGTCTGTCGATGCGCCTGTCAGAGTGTGGCTTCCAGTGGGTAATTTGAGTCCTGCGATGGCAGCCAAATTGTGTTGAGAGGTCAGACCGTGAAATCGACCCAGAAGTTTGATATCCCCTAGACTTGAAGTATACGAAGTGTATTGCCCACCGCCTGGACCGGCTGAGACTCCATTGGAGGAGGTTCCCATCGTGCTATGATCGCGTAAAATATATGGGATTTGCAAACCTATTTTCCAAACAGGATCAACGCTGTATTCGGCACTCGCGGTCACATAGGTATTTCTCGTATAATTTTCGACCTCCTGGGTGTTATTTGAGAGTTTACTTGCAGCATCTGGCGAAATGGTCGAAGTCCCAGCGCGCAGCTGACTTTGATTGACGTAGTCGTAACGAATATCCAGTTTTGCCTTTTGCGATTGCTCCTCCCAGTCGGAACTCAAGGTGCATCCACAGCTCGCGCAAGCCAAACTTTTGGCCGGCGATAAGACAACTGATAAGGAAATAAACATGATCAGTGAAAAGGAATACTTGGCCAGTGAATTATGAAACATGAGATGTTCTCCTAAATAAAAAATTTTTTTAGCCCAAAGGACCATAGAAATTTGATCCTCGGTTCAAGAATTTTAATATGATTTGGGGTGGACGCTCTTAGATCAAGCGCGGAGGTGGTATAGGTGGTGATATGTAAACAGAATTCACATAATAAAGTTGCGGACCATGGTCAGATATTAAATGTGCGACAAAACACTGAGTCTCACTTGCTGGACACAGCTGCAAAATCTTAATTTTACCTTCAGGTGAAAGACCCGTCACATGCGATGATTTTGAATTTAGTTTTGCGATCTCTTTGCAAATCTCACAAGGGTGGCGATTATCGAAAGTCTTTTTCAAAGCGACATTCAGATTATCTTGATGCGCAAAAGTATAGGTCATTTTTACCCAGGCAAGCGCCTGTACGATAAAAACATCTCCATCGAGTGCGCAAAAAAATGCTCCACAACAAAAAATGAGAAAAGCTTTTTTGATCCACAACATTTTGCTTGCAAGCATGTCACTCTTCGCAATCATTTCAGTAATAATTAATTTTGAGGCTAGACTTTGAAACAGGGATATTCAAGACAAAAATTTGATGCGACGCCAAGTCGAGACCGACGACCACTCAATTTCCAGGACTTGTCTGCCACCACGAGCGAAGCAATACTAAATAATATAGCTTAATAAAGGAGTTTCTCTATGGAACGCAGACAATTTATTGAAAATGCCGCACTCTTTGGCGTCGGTCTTGCCGCAACAGCCATGCACTCTCAAACAGCAAAAGCCGGCGAAGTTGCAAAGGAACCGACAAAGGCGTCTCCACTTTTGCTACAAGCCCCTGATGTCGTAAAAACCTTGCCACAATTCGCCGAAATGGCATCCATGTGCGCCGGCAAAGGCGATCTGTGTGTCGAACACTGTGAGGAACAACTCGCTAAGGGTGCTACTGAATTTGCAAGCTGCTCAGTTGCTTCACGACAAATGCTCGTCCTCTGCGGGACCGTCGCAAAACTTGCCTCGATGAAGTCTGTTCGCTTAAGTGAAACTCTGGATGCCTGTTCTGCAGCCTGCAAAGCTTGCAAGGAGGCCTGTGAAGAGCATAAACCCCATTGGAAACATGGCATGCATATCGAGTGCAAAAACTGCTTCGAACACTGTGAAAAAATGCTCACCGAAGTAAGTAAACTTAAGAACTTACTCGCCAAATCTTAAACCTCCGATGCCAGCGTCCCACGGATCCCTCATAAAGAGGTCGGCACCTCAAAATGAGATCATCTTGGGTGAGCTTCGGCTCATAGTGAGTCGAAGCTCAAAAAATGAAAAAAAGTTCGACATTTAGATCATGCGTTCTTGAGACGAAAACTTCTTTTTGTCGCGTGAAATTTGAAATCCTAGACCAAATGCCTGACACTAAAAGTCATGCGGAAGAAATTTTCTGAATTTGCATTAAGCTTGAGTGTTAAACGCCATAGGCCTATCGCCGTGTTCTTTATCTTACTGTTGATGAGCCTCATCACTTGTTTTCAAAATTGCGTGCAACAACCCAATACCCAACAAAGCTCAAGCATGAGTAGCTTGGCAGCGAGCATACATACTGGCATCACCAATAATTGCGCCAGCTGCCACGATGCCAGCACAAATCCAGCAGGTGTTGCCGATGATCAAACTGATAAGAGTGGTCATTGGTTGGCTGCAGGCGTTGGCATGGGTGGACACCCTGACCGAGCTTTATTTACTGGTCAAGACTGTAGCTTTTGTCATAGCGGCGGAACTTTTCAGCCAAGTAGTTGGCTCGCCCAAGCTAATGTGCAGGGCTTTCACGATCTCAGTGCAAATGCGACAGCTTGTCTATCATGTCACGGCAGCGGCAAACAATACAATCGTTTTGCACTTGTTTTAGGAAATCACCCAGCAGAAGCTGAGTGCTCAACCTGCCACACGATCGCCACTTATGATTCCACTATTAAAGGAAATCTGAGCGCTGATCCGATGGCGGCATTTGCGGTATGGAAAACGACCTCAGCTGGCGGCTTTACTCATAATCCAGTGCCAGCATCCTGCACCTCTTGCCACGCGACAGATGTCCTTTATACTGGGGTCAAGGCCGCGATCACCAATCAAATGCTCCATACTGCAACAACTCAAGATTGCGCCAGTTGCCATACGGCAAAGGCCCAAGCAAGTAACTTTACATCATGGGCTGCTGAGACCATTGCTAATGGCACAAGAACTCCACTCAACGCTCGAGGGGTTTTTCACTCTGCCCTCGTCACGCAACCAACAGCTTGTATAGCTTGTCATATCAACGAACGCCCAACAGGATCGGTAGGGTCACCTGCATTTGATCACGCTAATGGCGGCACCGGTGATTGTGTGAGCTGCCATACAACGGTAACTGCAAACACAGGACTGACTTGGACCGGCGGACAATTTACTCACTCACCCACTCCTGCATCGTGCACAAGTTGTCACGCAACAGATTCTGTTTATACAGCAATTTCGACCAGCATTAAAAATCAAATGAATCATACTTACTCAGGGCTTTCAGACTGCACCACTTGCCACGCCACAAAGGCGCAAGCAAGTAACTGGACATCTTGGGCGACTGAATCGATCACTAACGGTACGAAATCTTCACTTGCTAGCCGTGGCGTTTTCCATGCATCACTTGGTACACAACCGACGACCTGTACTCTCTGCCACATAGGCGAGCGTCCAGTTGGATCTGTGGGGTCACCTGCATTTGATCATGCCAATGGCGGCACTGGTGACTGTATCAGCTGCCATGCCACTAGCGCAGCAAACATTGGGCTTACTTGGACCGGCGGACAATTTACTCACTCACCGACTCCGACATCTTGTACAAGTTGCCACGCAACAGATTCTGTTTATACAGCAATTTCGACCAGCATTAAAAACCAAATGGATCATGCTTACTCAGGACTTTCAGATTGCGCGAGCTGCCACACGACAAATGCGCAAGCCAGTAGCTGGACATCTTGGGCGACTGAATCGATTGCCAATGGCACGAAAACTTCACTCTCAAGCCGTGGTGTTTTCCACGCTTCGCTTGGCACGCAACCAACAGCTTGCATTCTTTGTCACATTAACGAGCGCCCAGTTGGATCTGTGGGATCACCTGCGTTTGATCACGCCAATGGTGGCACTGGTGACTGCGTGAGCTGCCATGCCACTAGCGCAGCAAACATTGGGCTTACTTGGACCGGCGGACAATTTACTCATACTCCCACGCCAACATCTTGCACGAGCTGTCATGCCACAGATAGCATTTATGCGGGAGTGAAAGCTAACCTCACCAATCAAATGCTCCACACGGCGACAACTCAAGACTGCGCTACTTGCCATACAAGCGCTTCACAAGCTTCAGGTTTTACAAATTGGAAAGTGGACGCGGGTTTTGCGCTCACAAGTAGCACTGTGACCACAAAGGGTATTTTTCACGCAAGTCAAACAACGCAACCAACAACTTGTATCGCTTGCCATACAAATGCGGCACAAGCTCCACAAGCAGCGAGCGGATCGATCCCTGCGCACAATGCGGCTCCATTTAACGGTGAATGCGCAAGCTGCCATGGTATTGCGGCCAACATCGGACTCACTTGGACAGGAGCTCAAGCTGCAGGCCATAGTCCTCCATACTCAGCCGGATGTATCACCTGCCATGGTACAGGTGGCACTTATAAAAACGACCTACCGCCAACGACTAGCTGGTTTGCAGAACCTGGCAACACCTACAATCCAAATGCCTCTGATTCGAACTTTCGCAGTGGCAATAATGCTAAGGGTGCATTTAACCATGATCCTAATCTTGGCGGAAGCAAAGACTGCGTGCTTTGCCATACGCAAACCGCAACTGCCAAAGCAAACGTTGGTATCTCTTGGGTCGGGACCGGCTTTATCGATCACTCGAGTTGGACGTCGGGGACTAAAGGTAACAATGGAAGCACTCAATCTTGCTCACCCTGCCACAGTCAATCCTTTTCGGCCAACCATGAAGGCGCAAGTTTGACTTCTACACCGTCTTCGCAGGCCTGCGCTGCTTGCCACAACTATACTCCGCCGACTCCATCAGGACCTGCTCCCGATTATGGCGGCACAGATCCTGGTGGCTGTTAGTAGTAGCCCGCGACTGAGGAGACGCCCTAATAGGAAGTCTTGCAATCAAGAATATGAAGCATTTCTGCTCGTTCTTCTTCGGTAGGCTGCCATTTTCGTCTTGGGGGTGGCATCTTTCTCTCGGTCAACACTCCACACACGAACGGATTTTTGGCAAGCGCATGCGGAAACTCTAATGGCAAATCATCCTTGCCATTTTCATTGAGATGGCAAGAAGCACAATATTTAATAAAAAGATTTTTAGAGGTGCGGTAGTCGACTGAACGAATTTGCAAGGCTGTCCCTTGCCATTTTTTCTCTGAAACAGCAAGGTAGGCTTGCGCCTCCTTTTCATGCTTCATGTCGGTCAATACAGCAGCCATGACTTTATTTGTGTTGGGAGGCCACTGACGAACAAAGGATTTGTATTTAGAATCTTCAAGAACCCTTCGCAACTGTTCGTAATCTAATGTTCGTAAAATGTGATCATCGTTTTCTGAAAAGTTAAGCCCCTCAAGGCCGTTGGTCAGCAAAAACTCCCCTGCGCGACTCAAAGGAACATCGTTAACAAGTGGTCGTGGCGACTTAGGATCGAGAATCTTTGAATCAAGACTTTCTTGCTCATGAAAAGAAGTCAGAGGTATATTTTTAAGATCAACAAGCTGATGGGTCGCCAAATAGTAGAATTCGGACGGCACATAGTCGCCCAACATTTCGTAATAGGTGACGTCTTGCCCATCAACGAGAGGGCGAATAAGATAACCAACAGGTTCTTTTTGATTTAAAATTTTTCTATCAGGTAAAACTGGTGAAACATAAGAAAAGTTATTGATCGGCCAATACTTTTTTACAGCGTTTTCAATGGCTTTGGCATACTCCTCCATAAGCGGCATTATCTTTTCTGTACCTTTGCTTATGATTTGAACTCGTATCGATGGAAATAATAGCGCTGATCTTAATACAAGGGCCCGGCAATCAAGATCATTTTCACAGGCCGTTTTTGCAACCTCATGCATTTGCAGACTCCAATTTGCAAGACGAAGAAAAAAAGCATAGCTCGAAGCGGGCCCCCTACTGAAACGGCCTTGAAATCCATTTTTTTCTTTCTCGTCCTGATAATCTTGCAAATCGATTCCGTAGTAAAACTGCTCATTATTTCTGGCCGACAAGATGGCTTCAGCAACGAGATTCTTGTCTTTGTCGTGAGAGGGAATGTCATTGGTATATCCATGTTTTTTAAAAAAGGCCTCTTCACTGCCAGTCTTGCGCTCTCGCATTTCTCGCCAGGGGGATCTTGAAAAAATCGGTCCTCCATGTTGGTGGCACTGGAGACACAACTCTCGATCGGCCGCGATCAACTTGGGATGACCGCCAGGCTTATAATCAGTGACAATTTGAAAATCATAGCGCGCTTTGCTGGGATTGAAACTCATAACTTCAAGCTCATCGGCCAAAGGAATGTATCCGATAAAAGTCGGAAATTGATCTCCCAACGCAGCTATAATACGGGGATTTTTAAAGTCGGCTTTATCTCGATGAAGAGATCTGCCTTTCGGAACAAGGACAAGCTGAATTGGATCATCACTATTTGAAGTCACTTTCGTTTGAATAAATCGCAAAAGCTGGTCAATCGGAAAGGGAATTTGTCCGCCGTTTTGCTCAATCAACTCAGCCAAGTAAGATCCACCATTATTTCTTTGATCTTCTGACCCAAGTTGCGCC
>Ga0207070_1194_pt2 | contig 12798 bp, 7 predicted proteins | sample Alteio_BWMinHeat_92_FD_153591 | JGI IMG/M metagenome (GOLD analysis project Ga0207070, IMG submission 153591) | Enriched cells from forest soil in Barre Woods Harvard Forest LTER site, Petersham, Massachusetts, United States -... | ecosystem: Environmental > Terrestrial > Soil > Temperate forest >...
GCTCAATTCGCTCGTAATACGCAAAAATCGGACGCCCACTCAGATCCGCAAACTGTCCAGATTGACGAGATCGTCTTGAACGGCTTAAGTCCTTATAAACTGGATCTTCAGAGAATGAAACTCCGGCATAATTTTTATCTGTGTGTGCGGCCACAAAAGCTTTATCATTTAACACATATAAGTGACTCACTGATCCAATATAATCATCTGTTACTGAACTCAGCGGATTGTGTCTACTCAAACCGACGATGAATGCTTTTTTTTGAAGATCTGAATCATGCCCTTCTATTTCAACAAGCACGACATAAACCGCTTTGTTATCCACGTCGTGAAATTTGAACCAAGTAAACCCAGTATCCTGAATTTTATCAAAAGCTATCGAGTTCATGAGCGCGAGATCATCATCCCTTGGCTTTTCAAGGTCGTTGGAATTTAGCTCCTGCCACTTAGAAGAATAATTCGAACCGTTGAACTGCATCAAGGCAATGCGGCTAAAAACCCCAAAGTTGAGATCTCTTTTACGAGACCTACGATTTAAAGCAAAGTTAATCAGGTCGTTTTTCACTTCTTCAATTTTGAAACCAACGATGCGCTTAAAGGGATTCATCTTCTGAATCGTGTCGCTGCGAATCTGTGCTTGGCGCGTCTGCTCCATCCAGTTCTGGATTTTAAACATGATAGCGTAAGAAGAAACCAATGAAGCGACAAACACCAGCAAGACGAAATTAGTTCTATAGGAAAAAAATTTTTGCACTCTGGAACCTCATCCTTAAGGTAATTTGAGGGGCCAACTACAGACGAAAGACGACAGCAGGCCCTATTCTATTGTATAGATCTCAAGCCACGACTTGCAAGCATCCTGCACATTGAGCTAGTCGCTTCACGGCTAAAGTCTGGCTTGACGACTATTATGCTTGAGCCTTATAAAACTGGCATGTTGAAGACTTGTGATTTTTTAGTGATTGGATCAGGTCTGGCCGGCCTTGCTTATGCTCTAAAGGTCGCCGAACGCGGCCATGTCGTGGTTATTTCAAAAACTGAAGCTCCCCTAACCAATACAGCTATGGCCCAAGGCGGAATCGCGGCCGTCATGTCAGCAGAGGATAGTTTCGAAAGCCACATCAAAGATACCCTTGTCGCCGGCGCGGGGCTCTGTCGAAGAGATATCGTTGAGAAGGTTGTTCAATCTGCACCCGATCGCGTTGAAGACCTGATCAAATGGGGTGTCGAATTCGATATCGAAGATGGTTCAATTAGTAAAATTAATCTTGGTCGCGAGGGTGGCCATTCGCATCGTCGAATCTTGCATGTGCAAGATCATACCGGGGCCGAAATCCATTCTGAACTTTTAAAAAAAGCTCGAAGTCACAAAAATATTGAAATTTTTGAAGGCTATTTTGCCGTCGATTTGATTTTAAGTCGTGATTTCAATCCGCGCGAAGTGGGCTCGCCGAGATGCCTCGGAGCCTATGTCTTTAATAAATCACAAAAGCAAATCATTGAGTTTTATTCGCGCTTTACCATGCTTGCGACCGGCGGTGCAGGCAAAACTTATCTCTACACTTCAAATTGGAGTGGTGCGACCGGCGATGGCATTGCGATGGCATATCGTGCTGGATGTAGAGTCGCTAATTTGGAGTTCATGCAATTCCATCCAACCTGCCTTTATCATCCCGGAGAGCGAAATTTTTTGATCACCGAAGCTCTTCGCGGTGAAGGTGCCGAGCTCATTAATTCAGAGGGCGAAGCTTTTACAAAAAAATTTCACCCACAAGGAAGCCTTGCCCCTCGCGATATCGTTGCACGCTCAATCGATGCTGAAATGAAAAGAACTGGTGCCGAGTGCGTTTATCTCGACATCACTCACCAGTCAGCGGGATATCTGACCGAGAGATTTCCACTGATTTACAAACGCTGCATGCAATTCGGAATTGATATGACCAAGCAGCCCATCCCGGTTGTACCGGCAGCCCACTATCTTTGTGGAGGAATCTTAACGGATTGGAATTCGCGAACTGATATTCAGGGTCTTCTCGCATGTGGAGAAAATGCCTGCACAGGTTTGCATGGGGCAAATCGATTGGCGAGCAATTCTCTCTTAGAGTGTTTGGTTTTTTCAAATAATGCGGCCGAATACTCGCTCAAGAATTTTGAAGACTTCTCGGTCAAAACTTTTACCGAACATGGTTATAAAAATTTTCCTGATCAAAATGAAGATGAAATGATTGTGATCTCCCATATGTGGGACGAAATCAGACGCCTGATGTGGAATTATGTCGGCATTGTGCGCAGCAATCGCAGACTCTCTCGAGCGAAAACGCGACTCGATAATATTTTAAGTGAAGTCCAGGAGTTTTATGGAAGCGCACGACTTCATCCCGACATTATCGAACTTCGCAATATCGCTTTAGTCGCACATCTTAGCGTTCGATGCGCACTAAAACGCCGAGAATCGAGGGGCATTCATTACAATTTGGATTATCCCTTTACGAGTCAAGAACCTCTCTCTGAGGACACCATCATCAATCCCTAGTGCCTCACGTCAGTACAGGCTCATGAAAAATGGTCAGATGCGAGGCGCGACCGAGTTTCGTGAGGAGGCGTGCTTACTGGCACGTCGCACGAACGAGCCGACCAAGCAACGAAGCAGATGGCCGTTTTATGAGCCTGCTAGCCGCCACCGCCGCCATCGGGTGACCTAAAGCTCACGCCAAATCCGAAGTAAAGTGAGTCGCCAGGATTGAAGGAATATTTCATCTCAGCACGAAACCATAAAGTTTCTAAGACGTGGTACATCGCACCTCCACCCAAATGAAAGCCGACGACTGTTTGTCGATCAGTTGTGTCGACTGGTGAGTAATAATTGACTTCAGGGCCGGCAAACACCATGGCCGTCATGTATTCATCAAGAGGAAGCTCGAATCTTCCTCGAATTGGAAACGTGGTAAAATCAACACCCTTGGCGTGGGTATTCAAAAGACCAAATTCAAGACCCGCTCCAGCGACAGGAATTTTATAGAAGACGCCCCCCACCGGCAAAATTTCAGTCACACCAGAAATTTGATCTGGAAGAAGGGTGCCAAACTGAACACTCAATTCAGAGCCATACTTTGTACCAGAGTCTTGGGCTTGAGCTAGAGCAAAATCTTGAAATAAAAAACTACAAAAGCAAACGAGACCGCAAAATACTGCACGCACAAACGCACCAAGTTTGCTCACGCCAAGCCGTCTCGCGAATTTATCGAAATTCATTTGCAAGCACATCCACAAATCATATATGAAATTCGAAATATCGACAACGAGACTTGACCATTGAAGCCATTCAGACAGAAGATCATTTTATGTACAAGCGAAGTGAAGGACATTTTAAAGGCTCAGGCGACGCAAACCTGTATTATCAAAATTGGCAAACCGATAATGCACTTGCGACTTTAGTCATGACTCATGGGATGGCCGAACACTCCGAAGCCTATGAGCTTCTCGCGGCCGGAGTCTTGCCGAACAAGATCAATCTCAGCGTTTGGGATCTGCGCGGTCATGGAAAATCCGATGGCAAGCGAGGCTATGTTGGAAATTTCACAGATTATGTTCACGATCTTGATTTTTTCTTTAAGCATCTGCGAAGCCAGCAAAGGTTAAATCAGCCATTTTTTATCGGTGGTCATTCTCTCGGTGGCTTGATTGTACTCAGGTATTTACTGGAATATGGGCCAGGTCAAGCCACAGGAATTTGCTTAAGTTCGCCGCTCTTGGGGATAGCAATTCCGGTGCCGCCAGTTAAAGATTATGCTTCTCATCTTCTCCATCGTTTTTTGCCCAAAGTGACTCTCAACAACGAAATTAAATTTGAGCTTTTAAGTCGCGACGAAGGAGTTGTGAAATCCTATTATTCCGATCCTTATCGGCACAACAAAATTTCAAGCGGTGTTTATATTGGTATGCTTGAAAGTATGGAGATTGTGAAGGCACGCGCAGGAAATCAAATTCAGCTACCAACTTTGATGCAAGTTGCTGGTACTGATTATATTGTCAGTCGCAAGGCCAGTGAAGATTTCTTTCAAACAATCTCTTCAGAAAATAAAGAACTCATTGTCTATGAAGATGCCTATCATGAAATTTTTAATGATTTGGGTCGAGAAAAAGTTTTCGAGGACCTTTGCAAATTCATATTGAAAACTCTTGGAAAAGCAAGATGAAATGTTTTGGCTACGCTGTCAGCTCACTCGGAGTAGCAATTCTTTCTAGCTTAACGCTATCTTGCTCAAGTCATCCCACTATCTCTGAGAGAGAATCAGACGTCGCCCATGTCGAAACCGAGCAGAGTTCGGCGGCAGAATATGAAAAGATCTTAGATAAATACAGCACGGGCGACACCGAATATAATGGTTTCTACAATAGCTTTGGTTTTCATGTGGCGATCTTGAATTCCGAGGTCATTGAAGCCTCAATCAAACGCCAAGCCTTCTTTTATTTATGGGATCAAGCGCGAATTGATTCAGAAAGAGATAAGGCCTTTAAAGCTGCCAGCGAATCAACAGATGTCTTCTTAAGTTTTTTTACTCCGGATAAACGTGACGACAATCTCGCCACAGAAAAAAGTATTTGGCGCGTTCTACTTGATGTCGGCGGCAAACGTTATGTGGGTAAAATCAAAAAACTAAAGAGAAATCTTTCTGAGCTCATAACTCTCTACCCTTTTCATACAAGATGGAATACGGCATATCTGGTCAGCTTTCCAATCATGGTTTCACAAGCAGAAACGCAAAATTCAAAACTCACCATCACTGGACCTCTCGGAGTTCGCAGCGTAGAATTTAGCGCTAAGAGCCCGTCCCAATAACGCTTCCTCTAATCGGGGGTTCTTGAATAGGATGAGCCGAAGATGCCACATGGTTCGAAAAGTTTTTGTTAAATACTTTTTCGCTAAATGGATAAATAACCGATAATATGATCTTTTGAGTTTTCGAGATCATGTCGGATTTCTTGAGCGCGCGAGCATAATATTCTAGTTGTAAAAACGCTTTGTCTTTATATTTCGGGTTTCCAGTTTTATAATCAATAATCCAAACTTCATTATTAAAGCTACCCCAAAGATCGATTTGCCCGTCTATAATTTTCGAATCATCTTTAAAGCTAAAACCCATTTCAACATGACCATTTTCGATCAAGGCCATCAGTGGCGGCGACTTCAAAGATCTCATAAAAGAGAGCGCCTTCTTAACTTCAGACCTGCGATCTTGAAACCATCTATCAATGAGCTCATCAACTTGGGACGAATACTTCAGCGCCTGCATAAGCTTGTGGGTCAGATTACCATGAGATATGACTTCAAAGTGTTCAAGCCAGTCTCCTTGCTTATTCAAAACCTGAGGCTTTTTGTCTCTCAGGAGTTCGGTCACAGAAGAGCTGCTCGACTCGATTTCTGGCGACAAAAGACGTGTCTCAAACGGCTGCCTCAAACCCAGGTTTTGACTTCGCACTGCCTGCCATTTTTGAGGCGTGGGCCTGTGCGATAAAACTTCGTATGAGTATTTATCTGTTTGGTGCAAACCACTGGATAAATCCCAATTGATCATCTCGGCCCAAGAATTCTTCTCAACAGGTCTTGTCCAAGTTAAAAACACCGAGTCAATGGCGCGAGTAAGGGCGACATACAAGACCCTGGCATGTTCGGCAATTTCACTTTTTTGAAGTTTTTCAATGTAATCCTTTTCGGCCAAAGATCCCATAAATTTTTCTTCGGGGCCAAACGGAATTTTTAACGACCACTTCATTTCACGCTCATCAAACAAAAAATCTGGACCATAGGATGCCTTCGGCTTTTTGTGCATCCGAGCGACAATCACGTGACGAAATTGCAAACCCTTTGAAGCATGAATGGTCATAAGATTAATTCGCTCGGGTTCGACCGCAGGGACAGCATCGCCCTCGGCTCCTTGGTGAGCGGCGTGGGCAGACTCTATCTGCGACAAAAGATCAAGTGGATTGAACCCCGCCCTATTTTCTTGGTCACGCAACAAGGAGACGATTTTCCATAAATTCGATTCGATCCGTCCACTTTTATCGAGATGAGCAGCAAAATCAAAAATCCCCGAGTCAATCAGCGCATTTAAAAAACTTCTGCCCAAACCATTTTCACCAACATCATCAAGATAGCTCGCCAACTTTTTTAAGTTAGCAAAATCCTCTTTAAATTGTGAAAAGTAAATCCAATAGGAATCTTTGGCTAAAGGAATATGATCTATTAAAAATTGCTCGTCGACTGAAAACCAAGGCGAACGAAGCAACACCATTAAATTTAAATTGTTATGGGGATGAATTAAAAATTTGTAGAGTGCCAGAGCATCCTGGATTTCTCGACGCTCGTAGAAGCCGCTGGATATATGAATGTGATTGGCTAGTCCAAACTGGGTCAAGGCCTTGGAAACATCAGACAGAATCTGGTGGGTACGCCCAAGCACACAGATATCCTCAAGCTTTTGCCCCTGAGCCAAAAGTTTTTCAATGTGCTCCACGATCGCTAGCAATTCATCGTCATCTTGCAAGCCGCAGGCCTCTTCCCCTGCTGATTTTTTCTCAGCCAAATAGAAACTCGCCACAACACCCAAGTCCGACCTTTCTGTGGCTGCCTTAGAGCTCATCGACGCGATCATGGGTGAAAAAGGAATTTGTAAAGTTGAAAAGAAATCATTAAAAAATTCGAGGAGCTCAGGACGTGAGCGATAGTTTGTGATTTTTTCTTCTTTGATTCCATTGTTCTCCAAAATATCGCGTTCACGACTTTGAAAAACTTCTGAACGCGCACCACGAAATAGATAAATACTTTGCTGAGGATCGCCAACCACATATTGTGGCTTCGCCTGCGATAGCTTTTCGATCAATTCAACTTGCACGGGGCTGGTATCCTGATACTCATCGATTAACCAATAATCCCATTCCTGAGAAAATGCCTGGGCCGTCTCGCTAAATTCGCGCGAAAGCTTGAGCGCTAAAAGCTCCAAATCATTGATTTCAATAAAGGCCGATTTGATTTTCGTTCTCAAAAATTCTTGCGTAAACGCCGCAAACAATTTTTCGCAAAGCAAGAACTTCTCAGCAAATTGCTTATTGCTAAAAGGTTGAAAGCTGTCGTCTTCAAAAAGCTTATCAATTTTTTTCTCGATGGATTTCTTAAAAAGATTTGTGTCCTCTGATATCTTTATATTTTTTGTCTTTGAGACACCTGCAATAGATTCATAAAAATTTTTGAGAAAATCGAAAGCCAATTCCCAATCGTGGGAGCAAAGCTCTTGCGAGAATTTCTCCATTTGCGCAGCATAAGCCAACCATTTGGGATTCGTCTCCTCATTCCGAATGGCCTGAACCAACTCAACGATTTCGGCGCCAAGCGAGCAAATATAAGTTTGGCTTAGGAGCTTGAGAGTCGCTTCGGAATGTGGGGTCATCTCTGGATATTGAAGTTTAACTTGGTAATAAGACCTGCATAATTTTTCGAGACGCTTGAAGCTGAAATCATCAATTAACTCCTGCAAAAGCTCTTTCTCATCGTGGGTCAGCAAAATTTGCCGAATCACTTGGCGCGCCAACTGCGACGCAAATGAAGAATCAATGATCGTAAAACTCGGATCAAGCTGGATAAAGCTGCCGTATTGACGTAAATACTGATCTAGAATTCCGTGAATCGTCGAAATTTTAAGGACCGAGGATGAGTTCACGAACTCTAAAAGCTGCTGGTCGGTCTTTAAGGCGAGCAGAACCAAACGTTCTTTGAGTTCTTGTGTCGCCTTTTTGGTGAAAGTCGTGACAATGATCCGAGGGTATCGAGCATGTGCGCGATGATATTCTTTTGCCACGCCTAAGACTTGCTCCGTCAATGCCGTCGTCTTTCCAGCACCGGCACCGGCACGAACGATCACAGACCGATCTAAATTTACTGGCTCAAATGTTCGGCTCGACACAGCTCTCTCCATTTACATTCCGGGCAATCTTCAGGTTTCTTGGGCTCTGGCCGAAAATCACCCTTTAAAATTTCGCTCACTTTCTTTTGCGCTTGCGAATAGGCAGCCGTCAATAAACGCGTGCGTTCCTCTTCATGAATTTTATTTTTCTTCTTGTCAGCAAGCGAATAAAGCCAGTTTTCATCTGAGATGAGTTTAAATCCGAGATCTCGACTCATATTTTGTACCACCAAATAAACTGCCGACACCACCTGCTGAGCGGGTATAGCCGTCCAGCCATTTTCAACGGCCAAGGCATAAAGCAAAAGCTGCAATTGATCGTTTTTTAGCCAACTTGTATATTGACTAAGACCTCCGCCACTTGATTTATAATCGATAATCACAGCATGACCATCCCCATCGACATCAATTCGATCAATGGATCCTCGAAAAATAATCTTCGGATCTTGCTGAGATTGAAACGCTTTAAATTCAAGAGTTTCGGGGTCAAGACTGGCCTGAACTTTTACTTCTTGGCCAATGCTTTGAGTTTTTGGAAATTCAGCCCGCCAAGCTTTTTCAAATTCCAAAAATCTTTTTGCAATTTTGATATATCTTCTTTTTTGACTGTGCCAAAGTCTTTCATCACCAAGGATCATCGCATTTTCATCTTTAGCCTCATCAACGATCTGACCAAGTTCTTGATCCTGATAGGTAAACTTAAGCGGTTGGGTCCTCGTTAATTTTTCAAAAATTTTGTGAATCAGTGAGCCTTTCGTCATATGATCGATATCGAGATCCAGACTTGGTTGATCAGTCAGCTTAAATAAACGAGTTGCTTTATAAATGAACGGACATTTGGCATAAGACTCAAGGGACGACGCCGATAAATAAATACTCTGCTTAAATTTCAAATTTGGATTCTCGTGATTCAACACTTTAAGAAAGTTGCGACGATCATGATCGCTGTAGGATTTCAATTCTAAAATTTGCTCAGCAGCTAGGTTTTGCAGCTCATCCCATCTCGTCGGATCAGGAACTTGTGTCTTGAGGGCGTGCCCGGATCCTTGTGCCCCCTCCAACCAAAGCCACGAGGGCGATAAGATTTGACCGCTAAAATTTGTGACCGCATAGGACAAGTTCGCGCGACTTGAGTTGTTGCCGAGGATCCATTTAGCCTGAAACTCCGCGCGCTTTTGATCTGGAGAAAAAATTTGAAACCCAAAATCCTGAGCTAATTTGCGCACGTCAAAAGCGCTGATGGCAGTCTGAAACTGGGTCCTAAACGCCTCCTCACTCAAACCCATGACAAATAAAATTTTTGCCAACGAGTGCTCGCAACTGTTGAGATTAAGGACCTGAACTCCCTGTGGGTCACCGAGGCTGATTTTAAAATTTGTTTTTGAGATGAGGGCCTGAAGATACGTCATCCACAAATCAACGCCCAAGACTTGCTCGACAGGAATCTCCGCCCAAATCTTTTTGAAAAGCACATCGAGTTTATCTAAAGATACTGGTGTCGATAAAAATTTGAGACTCCAACCGAAAAACAGATCACGACTGACTTGGGCATTGAGGTCAAGATCAATAAGAAATAACTTTTCAATTTCGGGATCACGTTTCAAGTCGTCGCGGCTGTAAACAAACTTAAATAAACGCGCAAATTGCTCGTATTTCATGGGACTTCGATCATGATGCCTAAATAAAGACAACTCGAGATCCGATTCATTGCAAAGTCCCAGTCGTAAACGCAAGCGTGCAAGCCATTGGTTGATTTCTTTGAATTGGTTAAAATTAACGACTTCATCGCGATTAATTCTCACGCCCTCAACCTTCAAATAACTGGACAATGCCGGCAGGTAGGAATCCACGTCAGGAGCGATGATCGCAATTTCTTGGGCCTTGATTCCCGCATCGAGATGCTTTCTAATTTGTGCGCAGACATCTTTAACTTCTGCAAGCTCTGTTGAAAACTTTTTAAAGCTGACCCGGTCTTCACCAGAAGCCTCCTCATAAAATCGCAGACCAGCGGCGACCGAGGACCGACCAAATAACGAAGCTTGCGAGTTTATCTGGAGGCTTCTGGCCTCATGTAGCCTTTTATAAGGAGTCAAGGTCTCAGCATAAACTTGCGCCCAGGCAGGACTTGGCTCGATCACGACGACATCAATGTATTTTGAGAGCATCACCAAAACTTCGCTTTCAACTTGTGAAAGCTCAGAGCCCAGATCCACCGTCAAGGCACGAGACCAGAGTTTGTCGATATCTAATTCATTAACCAAAACTCCGCTGGTCCAAGGGGCGGCAACACACTTTCTTTTTAAAAATATTTTCCAGACCTGCGAGCTGAGTAAAAACCAATGCCCCCAACGTGTATTGCTATCCCTGTTTTGTTCAAGCCATTCACCCATCATCTCGGCCCCCATGGGGTGGCTAAGCACTGGCATCAGCTGAGTGATATAATTGTAAATGCTATTGGCAATACCCTGATTCTCTGCTTGAAAAAATTTACTCTCAATTCGTAACTGATTCGAACCCGAAACTTCATCGGTTTTAACTTCTTTGAGAAATTGACCAATGAGCGAGATTGCAAATTCACGAGAAACCACTTGCCACTCTGGATTCACGCGAAAGAGTAAAAGTCGCCATAACTCTGAGGCACGCAAAACGCTTTCGGAGTTTAAGAAATCATACTTTTGCAACAGCGAGTTTTGAATTTCAAGTTTGCTTTTCAAATCCGAAATCAGCCAAGTCATCTTTTGAGTTTGAATATTTTCAAAATTTTCTTCGAGCAACCGGAGAGAATCCTGAGGTCCAGAAGAGGCTATTATTTTAAGCATCCGGCGATTGTGGCGAATTGTCGAATCGAGATCAATCAATTTTCAGTGCCGCAAGGTGCCAGCAGGCTCATTAAAAAGCGGCAAATACGAGGCGCGACCGAGCGACGAAGCAGATGGCCCTTTTTAATGAACCTGCTAACGTCGTTGCTTAAGACCACGCCTATAACTGCCGCCATTACTCGAACCGGAACCGGATTTTGAACCCGATCCTCCCCCAAAAAAGGCAAAGGGATCAAAGCCAACTTCAAAGATCGCTTCGACGACATAGCGACGATCCTCAATCTGTCCAGGGTACTCACCAAGCTCTTCGCCATAGGTGGCAGCATCAACGCGTAGAATTCCTAAATTAGCTCCAACACCCAGTGTATAATATCCCTGGTTAAAACCGCCGCGCACATTCAATATTGGCAAGCTCACCTCAAGACCAATCGAAAGCTTTTTTCCAAGTTGAACATCTGCGCGATTGGCATATTTGTAATCAAATGTAGGAGTAATTGAAAGCAGAAGTGGAATGTTAAACTCAAGCGCACCCCCAACAATCATCTCATCAGCAATGCTCGGAGGAGCGGCGGGACCTGCGGTTTTGGTGAATGCGGTTGTTCCCATATTTTTCCAGACAAAGCTGAGACTCGGCCTGATTGGCGCTGGCACCGTGATCACGATCCCAGTATCAAGGGCATAACCTGTGCCCGTACTCTTTAAGGCGTCGGTTATGGCAGTCGTGTTTAAACTCGCAAGTTGGTCAGAGGTAAAAGTAGATTCTGTCCCAGTACGAATAATATATTTGACATCAAAACCGAATTTAACAATTTCAGGAAAAAAATCAAAACTCAGGCCCGCCGCCGCTCCATAATCCTGGTAATACTGTAAATTGAGTTGCGGATAAGGTGGATTTGTAATCGAAGTCAGTGCTTCAGCATTTCCAAAGGCGGCAACACCAAGATGCGGAATGGTTATGGCAGTTTTTGCACCAGCATTTATCCAGTGATGTTTTCCGTATTCGCTTTGAATAAATTTAGTGGTGTCCGTCGAACTCTTAAAATTATTTAATGTCTGTACAATATTGATATCATCAATACCTGCCCGCGCATCAACAATTGTCCAATTGATTCCACTCACCCGACCCAAACCTGCGGGGTTATAAAAAAGCGAATCCCCATCATTGACAATTGCGGTATAAGCATTCCCCATGCCAAGAGCACGCACCGATGTCCAATTTTCAACAAGAGGCAATCCCGGGGTCGCGACGGCCAACGAACCGAAGGCAAACAAAATTGCAAAGACCAGAAGGGGTCGAAGGCGAGAGCCTGCGACACTACGAAGTATCTGGGCATTTTCACGAGGCCCTGACTCTCTCATGGATATACCGCACAGGCACAGGTCACCAGGCTTGTATCAGAGCAGCTGCCGATGCCGAAAAAATTTGTCTTTACCAAACCCATGAGCACTTGTAATTCGGTATTGGTAAACGAACTTGGTGTTGTCTGACTGCAGGGGTCCGAGCCACCCAAATTCGCTTTCATTTGGGCACAATAGGTTTTAAGATTCGCTAAGCTTCCAGAAAATGCGCCGATTCCAGAAGCTGATAGTGAGGCCACTGCGATCATCAAACTCGCCGAAAATTCTTGCGCCTCGACGACAGGTAAACCAGTTGCCCCAGGTAAGGCTCCCTTTGTACTTTTACAAGCATCAAATCCTGCATCGACTGTCCCTTTTGCAGCTTGATCAGCATATTGCCCGAGGATCACACCTATTTTTTGAAACTCCACTAGACCCAACAGCAAATTTTCGCCGACCAATCTGGTCGCAGGATTCGCCGAAATCGAGGTGAGCAGGGTTTCGGCACTCTTGCAATCTGCTTCTTGAGCAGCCGTTGCGCCTATCGCATTTTTATAGAGGACTGTCAGTACTGTGCTGGTACCAATATTTGAAAAACTATCCACTAAACCGATAAAGTCTAGACCGCACCTTCCAGCAAAGGCCGCAGCGTTGAGTGCGATAACATCTCTTTGTGCAAGGTA
>Ga0207070_1192_pt1 | contig 12792 bp, 12 predicted proteins | sample Alteio_BWMinHeat_92_FD_153591 | JGI IMG/M metagenome (GOLD analysis project Ga0207070, IMG submission 153591) | Enriched cells from forest soil in Barre Woods Harvard Forest LTER site, Petersham, Massachusetts, United States -... | ecosystem: Environmental > Terrestrial > Soil > Temperate forest >...
TGATCTGCAGAAGTTCGGTTTCGCCTTCTGAATAGGAGCTGGTGAGCTGGGTTGACATTTCGTCGGTAATGTCTGAAAGATTTTTCTTCTCATCTTCAGGATCACCAATTCCTTCTGGAATCAATTGATCGATATCACTCAGACTCGGCAATTCTTTCAAATTTCTAAGCCCAAAAGTCTCGAGAAATTTTCTCGTTGTTCCATACTGCATTGGCTTACCTGGTAACTCGCTTTTACCTTGAAAATTGATCAGACCGCGATCCATCAAAGCTCTTAATAAGTGACCACTTTCAACCCCTCGGATCTGGTCGATTTCTGATTTAACAATTGGCTGTTTATAAGCAACGATCGAAAGCACCTCAAGCGATGGACCTGTCAATTTAAAAGGGCGCTCTTTTGTCATTCGTAACAAGAACTGAGCATTATCGGGCTTGGTACGAATTTGATATCCACCGGCGATTTCTTCAAGCATCACTCCGCGCTCATTGGCCGCGAATCTTGAGGCTAAAACATCAAGAGCTTTTGAGATGTCTTTTGATTTTATATTAGTGCCACGAAAGGCCTCACGCATGAGGCTTAAAGACACGGGCTTATCATAAGAAAATAATAAGCATTCTAAAATGGAGTAAAGCCTTTCCTGATCGACAAATTCGAAGGGTAAATCGCTTTCATCTTGTTTATCTTGCGTATCTGGTTGGACGTCTTGTTGGACGTCTGATTGCACGCCAGGGCCAGCTTCAGTTTCGCCAAGTGCCTCTTGATCGAATTGACGACCCTCGGCAGGCGCATTTTCGTGAGTTACAATATTGATTCCGTCTTCAAAATGCCAACGAATATGGCTCAGATCTTCTTCTGTAGAGGGCACTGCTAAATCTTCGGCCGCAAATTCGGCCGAATTTTTGTGCAAGCCTGACCCTGTATCATCAACTATTTCATTGCCCGCTTCAGTTTTATTTTCATTTTCTTTATCTGTCATCGTCTCTTGCCTTTAAATATTTTGTTCTGATCCGAAATCACCTGGAGAAAAATCATGGCCAGTTGAATCTGATAAATCTGTTAAATCCGCCAAATCCGTTAAATTCAATTCAATTTCAGCACTTAAAATTTCTTCATCGGTTGCCGCGGCGACCAGCGATTCAGATGATGCATCTGCTTCATGTATCTCGACATGATCTGATACATCTATCTCATCTGTTCCACCAATGCCATCATTTAGCGCATTTACTTCAAACGGACTCATCTCGGCGATGGGGAGCTCAGCTCCGTCGTTCTCAAGACCGCCCTCAAGGCCGACCTCAAGACTCACGAGATTGTCTTCTGGCTTTTTAAATAAACTCTCATTTAAGCCCGAATTTTCATTGGCATCGAATTCTTGCACTCGATCTAAGCCAGAGCTTGCGATTTCGCTTTTTGCCTCAATATAAATGCCAGAAAAAACTTCATTTTGAAAAAGCGAAACAAAGCCCAGTCGACCCAATTCAAGAATCGACAAGAACGTGATCAGAAGCTGAACGCGAAATTCTTTATGCTCAAGATTTTGCGTATCATGAGCAACAATCTCAGAAAGCAAGACCCGTGTTCCGACTAAAAGACGGTCTTTTATTTGCAGAATTCTTGTGGCAATCGATAAAGTCTTCGCATTAACTTGATGAACAGCCTTATGCATTTTTTTAACGGCACGCCGGTAAGCACCGATCAATGCAAACAAGGCATTATCAGCTTCAATAACCACAGCACCAGTTTGATCTTGAACACGATAAGTTTCACCGCGTGCAAAGACATCTCTCCCGAGCAAATATCTTTTGAGCAAATTTTTACCGGCGGCCTGAAATTTTTGATACTCCAAAAGCATCTGGACCAATTCTTTGCGCGGATCTTCACTTTCGATGACTTCACCATCTTCACTATAGTTTGGCAGCAGCATTCGCGACTTAATTTGTAATAAGGTCGCAGCCATAGAGACGAAATCCCCAGCAACCTCAAGGTCCAATTCTTTCATTAAGCGGATATGTTCCATATATTGAGTGGTGATTTCAAAAATATTAATGTCAAAGATATCCATCTCATCTTTGCGAATAAGATAGAGAAGAAGGGGCAAGGGACCTTCAAATTTTTGCAAATGAACACGATAACTCAACTGCTCGTTCTCCAGATCATTTTATGATATGTTATGTTACAAAAAGAAAAACACCTGAACATTGAACCAAGCTCGAACTCGGCATGCAAGCAGCTTTTTAAAAAGTCGAAAAAATAATTAATGAGTTTTCTGAGGAACAGCTCCTGAGATGCTTGAATCACTAGCATTTTACGAAACCATACGCGTCGCACACCACATCAGCACATTGCTAAAAAAATTAACCGGAATCAGAATCAAGCGAAAGCCTCCAAACATCAGAAAAAAAAGTAAGACCATATTAATAGTCCCCTGATGCTCATACATTTTTCGGTTGAGTTCGTAGGGCAAAAATCGCTCAGCAACTTTACCCCCATCCAGAGGATGAAAGGGTAAGAGATTAAAAAATGCCAAAACCAGATTCACTTGTAAAAAATTGATCAACATCGTGGAGGCCGCACTAAGGGTTTCATTTTGACCAAAAGAAAAACACGCTGCGAGCAAGACCGCCGACACCACAGCTAAAAAAATATTTGATAAGGGCCCCGCAAGTGCGATCCAAAACATATCCACTTTCGGATTTTTTAAATTTCTAGAACTCACCGGCACCGGTTTGGCCCAGCCGAAAAAAGGAAAACTATATACTGTCGACAAAATCGGCAGAATAAATGTACCCACGAGATCAGCGTGCGCAAAGGGATTCAGGGTCAGGCGGCCGGCCATTTCACCGGTTCGATCCCCACGCATTTTTGCAATCAATGCGTGTGAAAACTCATGAAAGCAAAGGGCAAACAAAAACGGAATATAACCAACTGCGAGCTTTGCCAAAATCTCTAGCATATCGCCATTTCGACCCATTTAATGACCTACAATTTCTTTTAATTTTGAGACAATCTCTGCAATTGAGGTTCCAGGACCGAATACAGCTGCGACCCCCTGAGAACTCAAGAGTTTTGCATCCTCAAGCGGAATGATGCCGCCAACAAAGATCGGCGTATTCAGATTTTTTTGTTTGAGCAGCTTTTGGACAGCCGTCACTAAGGGTAAATGCGCGCCTGATAAAATCGAAAGGCCTACGACATCAACGTCTTCTTGCATGGCGGCACTCACAACCATCTCGGGAGTTTGATGGAGCCCCGTATAGATGACTTCAAAACCAGCATCGCGCAATCCACGCGCAACAACTTTTGCACCACGATCGTGGCCGTCTAAGCCTGGCTTTGCGACTAAAACGCGAATGATTTTTTGCATTGAAATGATCGTATAACGAAGTTAGACTCTGGTGCAAGCGGAGGATCATTTTATGTCTGTAGAATTAGGCGCCCCAGCAGCACTTACCCATCTTTCTGGCGATGAAAAAGCGTTTAAAGAAGCTGTGCGTGATTTTTCGGAGGCAGAAATCAGACCTCTGGTGACCAAAATGGATGAAGAAGCGCAACTCGAACCCAAACTCCTCCCCAAACTTTTCGAAATGGGTCTGATGGGAATCGAATCGCCCGAAAAATATGGCGGAACGGGACTAACATTTACCACCGCTTGCTTGGCCGTTGAAGAGCTCGCACGTGTCGACGGCTCAGTTAGCGTATTAGTTGATGTGCAAAATACTCTGGTGACAAATGCATTCTTGAAGTGGGCAACCGAGGCCCAAAAAGAGAAGTACTTACCAAAACTTGCACGCGAATGGATCGGCGCATACGCACTCAGTGAAAGCACCTCAGGAAGTGATGCGTTTGCGCTTAAACTTTCAGCGCAAGAAAAAGCCGACAAGTTTATTCTCAATGGTTCGAAACTCTGGATCACCAATGCCAAAGAAGCTGGGGTTTTTATTGTATTTGCAACCCTTGATCCTAAGCTTGGTTACAAGGGCATTTCAGCATTTATTGTCGACAAAAGTTTGCCCGGATTTAGCGTTGGCAAAAAAGAAGATAAACTTGGAATTCGCGCCAGTTCAACCTGCGAGCTATTGTTTCAAAACTGCGAGGTCCCAAAGGCCAATCTGATGGGCGAAGTTGGCAAAGGCTACAAAATTGCCATCGAAACGCTCAACGAAGGTCGCATTGGCATTGGCGCACAGATGCTTGGAATCGCCCAAGGGGCCTATGAAGCAACACTTGGCTATATTAAAACCCGAGAACAATTTGGCAAAAGTATCTCTTCTTATCAAGGCGTGCAATTTCAACTGGCAGAAATGCGTGTGAGCCTCGAGGCCGCAAGGCTCATGGTTTACAACGCCGCCAGGCTTAAAGATTCAGGTCAAGATTTTGTGCTCTCGGCAGCCATGGCTAAACTCTACTCGTCGCGAGCGGCCGAAAAAATCTGTTCAACAGCGATTGATTTATTCGGCGGAAATGGCTTCACCAAAGAATATCCGGTCGAAAAATTTTGGCGAGATGCTAAAATTGGCCAGATCTACGAGGGCACCAGCAATATGCAGTTAAACACCATCGCCAAAGCCGAGCTCGCATAAGTTTGAGGTTTAAGGCTTGAGACGCCAAAAAAATAATGCTTAAAAAAACCCAGAAAAAAAACCAGAAAAAGAATAAGCTCCTGATTATTCGCTTTTCGAGCTTCGGTGATATTGTTCAAGCCATTTCAATTCCCTACCATTTTTTACAAAAATTTCCGAACTCTGAGATTCACTGGCTAACGAGAGAGGATTTTTGTGAAATTTTGACGGCTCAAACGCGGATCAATAAAGTCATCTCCTTTTCACGTCGGTCTGGCGCTTGGGGTCTCATCAAAATGGCTTGGAAACTCTCAGGCGACGGCTATACCCATGTCTATGATGCCCACAATAATTTGCGATCTAAAGTCGTTATGAGCATCTTTTTTTTTCGTGCCTTTACATTTTTTTTCAAACTTAAGACGGGCTGGTTTTTGTTTTTAACTCGTCCGAAAAATCGCCTCAGGCGTTTTTTACTTTTTCGTCTCGGTTGGAACAGCTTTGAAAAGCCATTTATCGCCAGTAAATCTTATCTCGAACCACTTTCAAAATGGGGGATTTTTTTTGATCACAAAAACCCCCTCGCCGATAACCATTTCTTAATTTCAAAGCTTGCGACAGAAAAAGTGACTGAGCTCCTCGCAAAAGAGCGCTTCTTTGCAGGTGATTTTATCGCGCTCGTACCCTCGGCCGCCTGGCAAATGAAGCGTTGGCCGCCCACCTACTGGAAACAACTCATCGAGCAACTCCCGAACGAAAAATTCATTATTTTGGGCGGACCTGAGGATCACTTTTGTGAGGAACTTGCCCTTGTGGCACCCCTAAGGGTTTTAAACTTGAGTGGGCAGCTCAGCCTCATTGAAAGCTCGGCGGTCATTGCACAGGCAAAGTTGGCCATCTCAGGTGATACCGGGCTTCTGCACGTGAGCGATCAAATTCAAAAAAACTGTATCGCTCTCATAGGCCCGGCGGCATTTGGGTTTCCGGCTTCGCCAAACTCTTCGAGCTTGTATGCAAATCTTTATTGTCAGCCCTGTTCAAAAGACGGTCGTGGTCATTGTCGAAATAAGGTCTATCAAAAATGCATGCTGGATATCACCCCTCATCTGGTAGCAGATCACGTCAAGCAACATCTGCAAGTGCATCCCGAGGCGCGCTAAATGTTATATCATTTCATTTACCGAGCGCTTCTTTACCCTCTTCTCTTAGGCCTTTTTAAGAGTCTTGCTATAATCAATCCAAAGGTGAAATTGGCTCTCAAGCTGAGGCGCCCAATCAACTCAAAATGGCCTTGGCTGAATTTTAAATCTCAAACCAAACCGGTTTGGTTTCATTGCTCATCTGGCGAATTTGAATACGCGAGGCCCGTGATCCAAGCACTGAAAATGAAAAACCCGAATATCAAAATAATGCTGACTTATTTTTCACCCTCAATCGTTGAGGCCGTTCAAAAATTTGAACTGATTGATTTTTCAACACCACTGCCATGGGATGAACCAAAGATTTTAGCAGAGTTTCTCACTTATCATCAGCCGCAAAGCCTTCTCATCGCACGAACAGATGCTTGGCCAGAACTGCTCTTTCAATGTCGTAAGCAGCAAGTTCCGTCGATGATGTTTGCAGCAACTCTTGCCCAAAGTAGCTCTCGCATGAATTTTTTGGCAAAAAAATTCACGGGTTGGACTTTGGGAATGTTAGATGAAATTCAGTGTGTAACTAAAGACGATTTTGAAAATTTTAAGACTCTCGGATTGGGAGACATCACAAAAGTTTCTGGTGATACCCGCTATGATCAAGTCATCGCAAGACTCAAAAATCCGAAAGCCATCAAATCCCATCTTTTTGAGATCGGCGCCGAACAAAAGATCCTCGTTGCCGGGAGCACTTGGCCCGAAGATGAAGAGGTCTTGGTTGAACTCATCTCTCTGTGTTTGCGACAAAATCTCAATTATAAGTTTGTGATTGTTCCGCATGAGCCAACTTCAACACATCTCTCTTCTTTGATAAAACTTGCCTCCAAGCACTCTCTTAAAGCGCAAGTCTATTCATCGGCAAAAACTTGGGACTCCGGTCAAATCTTAATCGTCGATCAAATTGGAATTTTAGCAGAAATTTACTCCCACGCCGCATTTGCCTTCGTCGGGGGCTCTTTCAAAAAGAGCGTTCATAGTGTCATGGAGCCGCTAGCTGCTGGATGTGTGAGCTTTGTTGGGCCAAAACATCACAACAATCGTGAAGCTCTTGATATCAAAGGGCTCAGGCTTAAGTGTGCGCCTTCGATCAGTCCAGTGATCGAAGTCAGTCATGCCAAGGTTTTTTTTGAAAAGCTCAAAACCCTTGAAAGTGAAAAGATCGATTTAAAGCTCGCTGCAACTGAGATCAAAGATTTTATCAATAATCGTTCAGGACGGGCCACCCAAAGTGTGCTCAACTGGCTCGAATCGCAAGAATTCTATCGCAAGAATCCATGAGATAGCTTCATTTATTTTTTTCTAGAAATTCAAGAGCCCTGATCCCAAACCAACTATAATCCTCACCGTTGATAATGGCTGATGCAAAATCTAATTTTTCAAGATCGCTTCTTTTCTTGTGAAAAGGATAGGGTTCGGTGGAAAATAAGAATATCGTCGATTTCGATATTTGCTTAAGTTCAAATTCATAATATTTTTTTTCGTGTCTCGACAAGCTATCTCCAAAACCTAAGTGCGTCAGTTGGCTGCCGATAAAGGTTTCGGGACTCACGGCCATCCATGGATTCTTCCAAATCACATAGCGAAGTTCAGAATTGTCTGCCTGCGTATTTGGCCTCTTGATCCAGTCAATTATTCCTGGAATTTCATGTGGCAATCTCTTTTTAATGGGTCTTCTAGCCACCGCCTCCCAGCGCTCCGACATTTCAAGAAGATTCTTATTTTCGAATTTTTGCGAAAGTATTTTGAGTGCGGGGCCTACATCCTCGACTCGCTCAACATGAGTCACGACACATTTATCTGGATCCGCAGCAAACATTTCTTTGGGATTTTCTTCTTTATCAAGCAAAATAAAATCGGCATTTAAATCGCGTACCAGGCTCAAATCCCAATTTTTTGTGCCACCAACTGCGGGAATATTTTTTACCGCTGCCTCAGGATGTATGCAAAAACGGGTGCGCCCTACCACTTGAACCCCACAAACTAAGAGGCTCTCTGTCCATGACGGAACCATTGAAAGGACGCGCATTTCTTATCTTTTTGACGGGTCCGGTGCAGGCGCCTGCACCGGAGCTGGAGCTTGACCTGGAAGCTTTTTAGGTGCTTGTGGCTGTGGCGCTGCCACCACGGCTTTCTGCTGAGCTTTTTTCGGGTCACAATCAAAAATTGCCGTGAGATCCTCGGATGAAACAACGTAAGGATCCCAAGGACGATACGAAGGATCATCAGTTGAAATTTTCGAAGCCAAGCTCGCCGCCGTCTCTAAATCAACAGCCGCTGCCATCGTTTTGAAATCCTCTGAAGTCAAATCGGTTTTGCCAGGGGTCTTAGAATTGGACGTCGGATTGGAAGTCGCATCGGACGTCGGATTGGTCGGCGGTTTAGATGTCGTATCTGGCGTAGAAGGATCTGCCTTTGGCGCTTGCGGCTTTGACGTGGTATCTTCGGTTTTTGCGGCGTCTGGCGTTGTCGCAGAGCCTGGTACAATCGCCTTGTCTTTGCTTGGATTTGTCTGAACATGCATAAACGAAGTTTTGCCGGCTTCGGTGTCGATTGGAGTTGGTGTTTTGGTCGTCGCCTTATCAGTCGTTGCCGGAGGATCATAACAATTGAGATCGGTTTTGTCTTCAGCTCCCAACCAGTGACCGATCATCTTATTCACAGCAAGACAAAAATTTTGATTCTCAAGCTTTGCGCATTCGTTTCTGACTCTATCCTTTGCACCAATGCCTGTTGCCTTAGACGCCTTGTCATTGCAGTCCTTTGATGCCGTCATTTGAAGAACAGGTCCGCCTGGCCATTGAGCGATTTCAACCGATGCGTTTAATTCAGTCCCAGAAGCTTGGGTCGATGCATCCCCTGAGGCAAACATTGCCGTTAAATATAAACTTTGATCAACCGACGCCGAACCATCGTCGGCAATAAATGCTTTTAGGTTATTAATCGTCAGATCGATATCAGCCGCCGTTTTCCAAAAGGTCAGAATATTCGGAAGACACTGGCTATTTATCTTATCGACGATTAATTTTTTTTGATCAGTGTTCAGCTTTTGATCAGGAAAAACAACTGATGCGGCGATGTCCACCGAGATCTGGGGACTTGGATTTTTATCCTTGGTTGCCTTTCTAGAAAAAGTAAACTTACGGTTTGTCGGGTCAGAATTATAGGTTTTATCAGGTGCTTGAGCGCAAACTTTCACACGTTTTGCATCACTCTTTACTTGCGGCTCAGCTGGCATGGCCGCATAACATTGCGCACGCATTTTTTGGATCGTCGACTTTTCATCTGTGGTCACCCGATGCTCAAGAGGCATACTTGTATCAGAAGCCTTCGGCCCACACGCCACAAGCATGAGTAAAAGATATCTTGAAAGATGAAAATTAAACGAGCTCTTCACTCTAAATGTTGTGTCTGATTTCATATCAAAGCCTCTAATACATTCTTATACATTATTCTTTAAAATCAAGATTTCATATGGCTTCAGATGGCCAAAGCAAATTCTCTTTAGAGAACAAATTAAAAGATTGCAATAATTACGCTCTCAGCAACTTGATTTTGGAGGCCTTTCGTCGCATTTGAAACAAGGCGGGGCGCTCATCTTGTCAACAATCCGACAAATTTCGTCACCTCATCAATTTTTCATCAATTATGTTACAAAAGCACCATCAGTCACATTACAGCGCAACCATGTCGCGTTCGTTAATAGCGATTTCTAAACCCGATTTAAAATCTTTCAAAAAATCATCCATTGAATCAACAATAACCATAGCGTGCTCTTCATTACCGTCTTCTCGACGAATAATAAATGCGTTCACCGGTTTATTAAAGGCTGCGGCTTGCTTTCCTTGTTTCTCGCTATGAACCGCATAGGCTCCTGAGCCAACGGCGCTCGTTACCAGCGCTAAGCTTATTGCCCATCTGCCACGCGGAAAACTCGCTGAGGTCAACCAGCGTGAAATGCTAATTGTATTATTCTGGGCGCGTAATGCGCCAGTCTTTTCAATGGTCGATAGGGTTTTAATAAAGGCTGGAAAAGATAGAATGAACGAAGCCAACGAGCTATTCCAACCGCCATTGGTCATGTCAAATGGTCCAGCACTAGTAGAAATGTCGAGATTATGAGATAACCCATAGCTTTCCTCGCCAATGGTTTTACAGAGTGGGCTATAAAACAATTGACTGAGTCTCTCTCGATTTGCCTGAAAATGACCAAAGGGTTCCGAATCAATATAGGTGTCTATGCGAATCTGCGCCACAGCTGTGGCCTGAGTGTCCTTGTGGGCCTGGCAATATTTAAAAGAATAAATATTGCGGAATTTGCGCGCGATAAATACATCCCAATCAGAAGACTTGTTTCCTCTAGACACGACTAAACTATAAATCGCTTCCTTGCGGATAGTCGCCTCGTTGATTCCTGGAACCGACGACGGTGCTGGGGGCGCTACCACGGGGACAGGGGCTGGTGCAGGACCTGAGGTGCTTGCCCCGATAGGTTCCACCTGTGCAAATTGGCTGATTAAAATACATATTATGATTGCGATTGAATTTCTCATTAGCTTTCCTCGTTAGACCTCAGCCTGGATTTCAGATCCACAGGTTCAAGAATTGCGCCAACCCCAGCTGTAAGCCTGCAGGTCCCCTAGCGATCTTGATTCTCTTTTATTGCTGACGACTTATTAGACAACTCGACAATTTCTGTCGCGCCAACGAAAAATCCTGTTGTAGACAGGCCGAAAAGCAATACGGACGTGCATTCCGAGTGCATGAGTCGGCAGCTGGTGGGTCCCGCAGAAGGGCTGGGCGTGGGTGGGGCGGCGGGCTTCACTTCATAGGCAGATGGGCACCGCCCGTGGTCGCCATCTCTTGCATCGACCATCTCTATGAAAAAGCGCAAACAACTTTGTCTCTTTACTGATAATCCCAATGCTTCCAAAGATGCGGCTTCACGCAAAGAACATGGCGGCTCGCTGCTAGTCGGAAAACGACGATCCCGCCGCCCGCTGCCAGCAAAATCACCGCTGCATTTGGTCCTACGCTCTGATTTTGCCGTGGGCAGCCGATCCCTGTTGAGGCATCGCCCGCTCATCAACGCGATCCTTGATAAGGCGGCAAAGAAATTCGCTGTGAGTATTTATGAAAGAGCTATCGTCTCAAGTCATATCCATTTATTAATCAGAGCGAAGAGCCGCACCCAGCTCCAAAATTTCTTTCGCGTCGTGGCCGGTCATATCGCGCAAGAAATTTTACGACAATTTCCTCTCGTTCGCGAAGACAAACCGAGTGTCGCGGGCGGTGCCTCAGGCTCCCAGACTCTGCCACCAAAAAAAAACGCATGAACGTGAAAGAGAAAATAAATTTTGGCAAACCCGAATCTACTCGCGCATTTTGAGTTGGGGTAGAGAGTTTAAAACCGTCAAAGCCTATGTGATTCAAAATACTCTCGAAGCCCTCGGCATCATGACTTATAAAACACGCCAGATAAACCGACAGCTAAAACGGCCAACAAAACACTTAAAAAAATCTCAAGAAAATTCATCATGATTCTAATCCTGTCCTCTGAACGGTAGCTACACCTCTTGGCTTGTGGGCGACGCCCACACAGTTGGTCACAAGCACATGCCACAGCTGGCAAGGCTCCACGCACTACGTACTACTACGCGCTACGCTCAACGGGCACAGCCCCAAGGACTAGATAATTTTTGTTAGGATTAGGCGCCAAGCGCTCCGTTAAAAGCAATTTCTGGCCCGCCCTTGAGGCATTGCTTGAAAATATATCCACTATGCGAGATTGGACTCTCCAAACTTTCGAAATGATAACTTATTGACCTCGAAGGTTTTTTACATTTTCGTATAAACGCAGAGATAACTTTCATTGTTAAAGTGAATCTTTTCGTGCCCTAGACTAAGTAATCTCTCAGGAATGACGAGGCTCACTGCAAGAGTTTTATTTGTATCAAAACGCTTGATTTTGCCCTGGCATAAATAGGCGTTCTGCTGCGCTCCCTGGCAGTTAACTTTGCCCGAAGCATCGATATTGGCGGACTCATCTACAACAATAATATCAGCGGAGTTTCGGTCATTTGCGACCCGAATCAACAGGTGACCTGCATCTGCTCGACCACTGTTACATTGGTAGGTGAATTTATCGTCTGCGTGCGCAACACTTAAGAAAAAATTCGCCATGAACAGACCGACAGTGATAAAAAAAACTTGTTTCATAATTGCTCCCCCATCTAAATTCAGTCTAAAAATCGTCTAAAAAATTTGGCCCGAGCCGAACAGCACCCAGCATACTGTGAAAATCAGCTTTTGCATCGAATTTTTAGGTTTAGGCTTTACTTTGACGCCGCAAAAAAATAGTGTCTTGACGACTCAAACAGACGAATCAAAAAAGTGAGGAGCTTTCAATGATGACTTCTGCTAATCATCCAAAAATCCCAGCTATTCGTGAACTTATTTCAAGCTCGGGCTTCGGCGCCGGCGACGTTATGGTGGTTTTTGGCGAGATTTTTAGTCGCGGTTACGCCAACGGAATTTTAGATGAGGCTCAAAAAGCAGGAATGAAAATTATCAGATCTACTGTCGGTCGAAGAACCAATGCAAATGAATTGAGAGCCCTAACACCCGAAGAACTCGCGCCGATGCCGCAACCCTTGATCAATATCGCGCTCGAGGCTGGTTTCGATCTTGAAAAATCAGGCCAAGGTCAAACCCCTTGCGATCAACTTGCCGGCGTTAAAATGAGTGATTGGGATAAGGTAAAACTCGATTGGGAGCAAATCCGCGACTCGCAAAAACGCGCCGATAAAAGATTTGCCTCTCAACTTGAAAAATATTTCGCAGAACTTGCAAAGCTCATCCCTCCAGGAAAAAATGTTCTCTTTGTTCACACTATGGCGGGTGGCGTTCCACGTGCCAAAATTTTAATGCCGACAATGAACAGAATTTTTAAGGGTCAGGGCGAGCGCCATGCCTCTTCTGAAAAATTTGCCCAATCGGATCTCGGCAAATTTAGCGCCATGAATTTTGACGATGTAACCGCAAAT
>Ga0207070_1227_pt1 | contig 12716 bp, 12 predicted proteins | sample Alteio_BWMinHeat_92_FD_153591 | JGI IMG/M metagenome (GOLD analysis project Ga0207070, IMG submission 153591) | Enriched cells from forest soil in Barre Woods Harvard Forest LTER site, Petersham, Massachusetts, United States -... | ecosystem: Environmental > Terrestrial > Soil > Temperate forest >...
CAGTGATGGACAAGCAGAGAGATTCTATCGAGACCTGAAGCAGCGAGGAATGGGCGTGCGGGTAGGCCTGGAGGCTACCGGATATTCACGCTGGTTCGAGCGGTTACTGGCTGAATTAGGTTTCGAGCTGTGGATCGGGGACCCTGCGGAGATCAAAGCCAAGCGCGTGAAGAAGCAGAAGTTCGACCGTGAGGACGCCCGACTCCTACTCCGGCTGATGCGGGAAAATAACTTTCCGCAAATTTGGGTACCGGGTCCGGAGAATCGAGATCTGCGACAACTGCTGTGGCATCGGCATCGATTGGTGCAGATGCGCACGCGGATCATGAATCAACTGCAGGCGTTGGCGATGAACGAGGGCTATCGCTGGAAGAAAAAACTGTTCAGCGAACAGGGACGAGCGCAGTTAGAAAAGCTCGCGTTGGCTCCCTGGGCCAGTCGGCGCCGGCAAGAGTTGTTGGAACTGCTGGACCGCCTGAATCCGACGATCGAGGAGTTAACTTCAGCTGTCGAGCAGGAAGCCAGAAAGCGACCCGAGGTTCTGCGACTCATGACCCACCCCGGTGTCGGTCCGCTTACAGCACTCGCCTATGTGTTGATCATCGGAGCTCCGGCTCGCTTCGAGCGGGGCAAGCAGATTGGCACGTACGTGGGAATGATTCCGTGCGAGGACTCCAGTGCTGGCAAACAACGATTGGGACACATCAGTAAGCAAGGCAGTTCCTTGTTGCGCTTCTTGTTGGTAGAGGCAGCCCAAGCAGCAGCGCGTATTCAACCTGAGTGGAGACGTCGGTACATTCATCTGGCGATGCGTCGGCACAAAAGCATTGCCAAGGTAGCGATGGGACGCAGGCTGGCAATTCGGTTGTACTGGATGTGGCGGAATGGCTGTGAGTATTCGCCGTCGTTAGAGTTCGGTTCGTACGCGGGACAGCTCGGTACCGGACATGGTGTGAAGTAGAACGCCGTGTATTTGATTGGGCATCCCGCTCCCTGTAAAGGGAGTTTGAACGAGTAATCCTGGTCGAAGGCTTGATCGAAGAGATGTTTGGGTCGGACCGAAGCCGACCGCTAGATTACATGCGAGCCGTGGTCGTCGATGCAAAGGTCTAACGAAAACAAAACCGAACACTCTTCGAAGTGAACGGAGAAGTCTGCTCAAAAAGAATTTGACAGAGCCGACATTGTTAGAGATGTCCGGTTAGGCCACTACTCAGCACTCGGCGATATAATCGGTCATGTTGAGGCCTGCTGTCCTTATTTGGTGTGGCGACGGTGAAGGTAACTCAACACAATAGAGGTGCGCGTTGATGCTCCTTCGTTGGATACTGCTCGCACTCTTTCTCCTCCAGGGAAGTGACACGCCCAACCCCAATGTCCGGCTCGATAACAATGAGGTTTGGCTGTTGACTCGACTTGGCCAGCGGCAACTTACTCGCGACGGATTTCCGAAACGCCTCCCTATTCTTTCGCCGGACGGCAAAAGAATCGCATACGTCGTGGACCAATGGCCGCCCAACGCGGCGCGCACAGAATCTGGCGGGGAAGAGGAAGATGTCGTCGAGATTGATGCCGGTGGAAGTTTGCTGCGGCACATTCTTCCTGAAGGATACATACCCGCGAAGTTTGACCGGCTGGAGTGGATTGACAATCGGCGCCTGGGAGCCATGACTTGTGGCCACGCGAATTGCTTCTATTGGATATTGGATGCGGATACCGGCAAAACGCTGAAGACGATGGAGGGCGGTTTCGATTTCATTTGGTCTCACGACGGCCGGTGGGTCGCCAGGCGAAACGTTGCGGACTTTGTGCGCGATGGCAAAGGCGAAGAGCTCGACAACCTTCTCTTGAATGATTCTGAGACTTATCCTCCTCCCAATGGAGAAGACCTGACTGCGTTCAGAGCGCCTCCGCTGCACGTTCCGCGACACGGTCACAGCTTTGGGCCGTTTGCGTGGTCTCCTGATGATGCATGGGTGGCGTTCACAGATACCGAAACTCCGGAAAGGAATGTTTACGTCGTGCTGGTAAGTCCCAATCGAAAAATACTCCGCGCGAGGATTTCCGCGCCGGTTCAAAATGACACAACAATTGTCTGGGAAGATGCCACACATCTTCAGCTGACTACACAAGGCCGGGCCCTCAAGTTCGTCGTCAACAAAAACGAGCTCCAGCAAGTAACGGCAACGCGCTGAAAATGCGCCTGTGTACTGCCTGGCGGGCAAACGTAATCAGGCGCTGGCCTGCCGCTAGTCCCCGCAACACGAAGGAGCCAAGGTCGAAGTCTCGACGAGTCCTGGACCGCAAGCAAGTTTAGCAACGAGCCAATAAGAACAACGTGATTACCGGAAAATGGACGCATTACTTCAAATGGGCGGTTAGGCGAATTACCGGGACTTAGCCGAGAGCAGGTGAACGGTTACTCGGCACTGCTCTCCGGACGCGAGCTACTTCATCCATTTGAGGACGACTTCAATGGCTAACGGAAGAGCAAAAATGCCCAAGACGATAGTGAGTACGATCAGCCACTTTGTAAGTCGCTCCAATCCAAGATTGAGCTGCACCGTTTGGTAGGACAGATCGGCTGATCGCGCCATCAATTTCGCAATGAGAGTCGTCGTGTGCAGATGGTGCTGGACGACAGCAAAAAACATCAGATCAAACGGCGTGATGTCTCCGGGCTTTATATTGTCGGCATACTCTTTGACGTTCTGGGAGACAATTTTCTGCTGATCGTCGATCAATTTGAGTAATGCCGCGGACGTGACCCGCGGGTCGTTCAAAATATCCGTAATGGGCGGATTCAGTATGCTCAAAGGCCCCACTCGTTCCCCTTTCCTCGCCGCAGTTGCGACGAGCCCCATCATAACTGTGAGGCAGCGGAAATTTGACAATAGCCAGACCGCAGGTATAGCGTTTGGACTTATGCGTATGACCAGAACACCCTGCCGCTATGGTCCCTATCCTTGAAAAAATTATGATTCTTGCGCTTTATTGCATCGATTGCGGCTCTTGCGTCTTCCACTGTTCGGTGATCTGAGTGCTTCAGCAAGGGAGACAGAATGGGAACTGCGTCAGTTCGAAGCGAGTAAGCCAGCAGTGCACAGCCATAATAGCGAACATCATACGCACGGTCTTGCGTGGCAATGATTCCCATCCTGAACGCGACCTCGCTATCACGGGAGAATTTCCCGACGTAGCGCATGACGGAGGCACGACCCGCAGACCTACTGATGTGGGGGAAAGCAGCACCCAGAAATTCGACCAAATCGTCGCCCATCGATTCCGCAATTTTCCACGCGGCATCAATTTGTTGCCGCCGAGATACGCTGAACGCCTTGACGAGTAAGCTAACGAGATCTGCTTGCATGGCGCCCATCAAAATATCACGAGTTCGATGCTAAGTCCTGATAAACGCGATTACCGGAGAAGTGAAGCACTACTTCAAATGGACGGCAACGCGACTGCAGAGGAGTTACATGAAGAAAGTGTGGCGTGGGTTCTATCGCGCGGCGGTTGGCCGGACGGGCCATTACAGGAAGCCGCCATTTTCCCGGGTGACGGACGCAACCGGCTTTCCACCCGCCAAATGGACTACAGGCATGCTGCCCCAGTTTATTGGTCGAGTGAAGCGAGGTAAGCCGTTATATCAACAATGTCCTCGTCGGTCAGGTTCGCAACAGGAGCCTTCATCAGCGCAGCATTCGCTCCATTGCGCGCTCCGCAGAACCTGAGAGCAGATCCTATCATCGAGACGCCGTTCTGAGCACCCAGTACCCGCCGAAACTATGAGCAGTCATTTGAGAACGAGTGTGTCCGTTTCGTCGCCTCCGTGAAAATTATTTCGAATGGTCAAGCCGCATAGGGCCCGATTAACGCGGCCACCGTACAAGTGGAATGCCGGGCGAGTATTTGCCCGGTTAGGCGACACACGAGCTGCTTTTATGACATGAGGCGGAGTCCGAGCTCATGCGTGCTATAATCCCGCGCTGTTACCACGCGACAACAAGTGGGGTAAGCACGCGCCCGATATTCTCAGCGTTGATCATCTTTCAAGTCTGCGCGTGGATTACTGCTGCGGAGGTCGCTGCAGCTCAAACCTCCTCGCTCGGGGCGTGAACTAGCTATTCGCTTTCGTATCGCATCAACCCTCGGCTCCGGTCGCGGGCGACTCGTAAAAGCAACAGAACGTCATTCTTGCAACCGAGGTTACAAAAAAGGAGCGTTTAGATGGAATATTCGAGACGTGATTTTGCGAAGTTGGCGTTGGGGGGAATTCCCGTGGCGACCGCGATTCTTGCGGACCCGCGTCGCTTTTTCGCGGCGGAAAAACCGAATTCAAAAATTAACGGCGTGCAGATCGGTGTGATCAGCTACAGCTTCCGCAGCATGCCCGACCAAAGCGCGGAAGCGGTGCTCGGTTACATCACGACTGCAGGCCTTAGCGCGTGCGAATTAGAATCGCCGGTCTGGCCCTATGCTTACAAGAAGTTGGGCTATACTCCTCCGGGTCGTGGGGGATTCCCAGGCGGAGCGGGTGGGCGTGGCGGAGCCGCACAGGCCGCGGCCGAACCGGGCCCGGCTGTCCCGGGGCAGCCATCGTGGGATGGGCACGCTTGTCCCGCAGGTCGCGGAGGTGGCGGCGGTGGTGGTCGCGGAGCGATGACGCCCGAACAGCAAGCGGCGCAAGACGACCTTCGCAAGTTCCAACTCAGCGTTTCGCCGGACATTTACAAGGACCTCAGGAAGACGTACAACGACGCGGGCGTCTCGATCTATGCCGTGAAGATCCTGACTCCTAACGCGGACGACGAAATGCTCGCCAAGGAGTTCGAGATTGGCAAGGCGCTCGGCGCGTCACACCTTACCGCCGAGTTGCCGGCGCACAGCGATACCTCCACAGCAACATTCAAGCGAGTCGGCGACATGGCACTGAAGCACGGGATGTTCGCCGCATACCACACGCACTTGCAGGGCACCATCGACGTGTTCGACGAGGCGTTCGCGGCTTCCGCGGGCAACAAGGCCAACATTGACTTCGGCCACTACGTTGCAGCGGGCCAAAAGGGCGGCACACCGATGGACTTCCTGAATAAGTTTCATGATCGCATCGGTAGCTTCCACCTGAAAGATCGAACTCTGCCCGAGCACTGCTCGCTGAATTTGGAATGGGGCAAGGGCGATACGCCGATCAAGCAAATCCTGCAACTGGTGGAGAAAAACAAGTGGCCCATTCCGGCGACGATCGAATTGGAATACGAAATTCCGCAAGGGTCCGATGCTGTGAAGGAAGTCGCGAAGTGCCTCGCATACTGCCGCGCGGCGCTCGCTTAGTAAGAGGGGACTAACGGGCTGGGGCCGAGCGCAGCGGCCCCAGCCGCATTCCATCTGATTCATCTTTTCCTCCGACCTGTCCCTACCGCTTATGTATCCGCGCACCCGGAAGAATTCGGAACTCCGCCGAAAACAGATCGCGACCGGTGGAGCTGGCATCGAAAACCGGAAAAGTGAAATCTTCGCAAAACCCCACTTATCGCGTAATCCGAGTACACGTCCAAGTGAAACGTTGGACCGAGCGACATCTCGGGATCGATTACACGCGAATGCCAGCCTTCCGAAATCACAGCATTCAAACGTATAATCGCGCGGATGGGCGACTCTCCTTTACCCTTTGGGATTGACCGATCACTTCTGCGCTTGGATAGTCAGGATCCTTATTTCTGTCTGCACTTCATCATGATCTTCGTTCGCGATCAGGAACGAAGCCTGCGATTCTACGTTGACCAGCTTGGCTTCAGGTTGGTGGTGGATCATCGTCTTGAGTCTGGTGGCCGGTGGATCGAGATTGCGCCACCGGACGGCAACGCGAATCTCGCCCTAGCTCTGGCAACACCAGACTCCGAGGTATACCAACTCATTGGGCAGGATACGCGGATCTACTTTATCACCGAGGATGTCAACGCCAAGTTCAACGAATGGAGTCGTTGTGGAGTTCGCTTTCAATTTCCACCACAGGTACCGGCGTGGGGCGGAACTTTCACGCGATTTGAGGATGTCGACGGAAATTCGTTCGGCCTTGCTGGCTTCGACGAATTAACACTTGGCGTAGAATCGCAACGCCGCGCCATCGCCCGAAAGCTCGAATCAGAACGGCGCGCCGCGCGTGACTTGGAAATCGCGCGGCAGGTGCAGGCGAGGCTGTTTCCGCAAAGAATGCCAGCGGTTCGTACCCTGGAATACGCAGGAGCTTGTCTTCAGGCCCGGGAGGTGGGAGGAGATTACTACGATTTCCTTGAGGTCGGCCGAGAGCGACTTGTCATGGTGATCGGCGATATCGCAGGAAAGGGAATAGCGGGTGCTCTGCTGATGGCCAATCTGCAGGCCAACCTGCGCAGCCAGTGCGCTACTGCCGTGGACGAGCCGCGGCGGTTATTGCGATCGGTGAATCAGCTATTTTACGAGAATACGGCCGACGGCGACTACGCAACATTTTTCTTCGCTGAATATAACGATAAAACGGGGCGGTTGCGCTTTGCGAATTGCGGACATCTTGCCGCGCTTGTCCTCCGACGCGATGGCACTTTGGAACGGCTCGCCTCCGTCGCGACAGTTCTGGGTCTGTTTGAGGATTGGGATTGCATGGTGGAGGAGCGACAACTATTCCCCGGAGATACAGTGGTTCTCTACACCGACGGCATGACCGAATCGTTCAACGATTCCGGAGAGGAGTTCGGAGAGCAGCGCTTGATCGAAGCGTTGCAGCGGCATCGCGGGCTGTCTTCACAGGCCTTGATTGCGTCTCTTGTCGACGAAGTTCGTCTGTTCAACCCTAATGAACAACAAGATGACATCACGCTGATTGTTGCCAACTGTCGCGAAGACCTGGCACCTATCTGATAGGGTAATCAAGCTGAAGGGTGTCATAAAGCGGCGAAACTAGAAAAGCGGGGCGCGCCGACGGATGCCCAAAAACGCGATCATGACCGCCAAACTGGGATAAATCCTAGTAAACGCCGCCACCGGAAACCTGGAGTGGGCTACTTTGAAAATCTGACAAAAACGAAATAAATCACGAAAAAAAGCACACCGACTAACCCGTAAAAGCGTACAAAAGTCGGATACCACGGCTTCATTACCAAAAAAGTGAGGAACGTCCGCCGCCATTGCCACCAGGAGAGGTCTGCTTGCAGCCATCGCGCCCTGGAATAGTTCGCAACGGCTTCAGGCGCGACAAGGCTAACCGCACAAATTACCAATCCGATTGCCATGAGAAGGTCGGTAACCGAGATCATCTGAGTCGCCCTCAGATAATTGTGACCTACAAGATATAGGGTTAGCGATAGCCCTCAGGTACTTGTGTTGCGCATGACGCAACTCACCGTGCCTCGCTCACAGCAACAAGATTGAGAGGATCTGGAGACGAGTCCTGATTATCGCGATTACTCAGGAATGTGGAGTACTAGACGGGTATGCGTCCGATTACTCGACTTACCAGGCACTTCAAAATCTGCGTCAAACTTTCGGCACACAAAACTGAAATGCAATAGGCCGCCGTCAGTGTCCGTCCGCGTGGAACGGTGCTCCGAGAATCCTGCTCGGAGGTCGGAGTGCCCAAGATGCGATCGCGAGACAGAGAAACGACAGCGGCGCAATCAGGTCACTCCGGTTCCCACATGCTGCGTTCGATGCAACAGCGCCCGTCAGCTCAAAGACGATTCCGGCATACGCCCATTCTTTCAGCCTGAGGAATCCCGGAACCACCAAAGTTATTGCTCCCGGGACCTTGAAGATGCCGAGGATCGTCAGGATGTACACCGGGTATCCCAGGCTGGTAACAACTTGGGTCACAAGCGGGCCGCTGACAATACCAGACCGACCGTGTGTCAGGTCTATTACGCCGCCTGCGAATGTTTCCAGCGCGATGAGCGATGTCGTCGCCCAATAAAATATTGTTTTCGCTTTCACTCCGATATCAGTGCGCTTCATGAGGAGCGGGCGTTCCATCCGACCAGGTGCGCACCGGAATCATGAGCTCGGTGATTGGCTCCGGTGCGCCCCCAAATTGTGGATTCAACATAACCGGGGATCCGGGCAAATCCGCTCCCCACGACTTGGGGTCTGTAAGCGGAATGTAAAACATCAAGTGAGGAACCCAATGCCGGGCTTCGTCATTCAGATACCCCTGGGGCGACATCATGTAGCACATCGCGCCGGGCTCCAGAGCCGGCAGTCCCTTCGTATCGAAAGCCTTGATACCGTCAACGATCTGATCTTTGGATTCTCCCGCCAGCACGAATTCCGTTCTCTTGAAAGTCAGCGGCAGGATCGATCGCACCGCGGCTGGATTAAAGCAGATTGGACCTCGCATCTTTGGATTCCAGAACTCCGGAAAATTGAATGGGGACATCCATGATCGCTCCACAAGACAGACAAAACCATTCTTGCCTTTGACGGCAGTTTCATATCCACTCGGTCCGAGCACCATGACTTCGGCATCCGCTGAAATCGAGGGAGGCGCTGCACTACGAGCCATCGCAATTTCGGCATTTCGATCGGCAATGAGGTACTGGTCAATGGGAGCCATTTTGAGATAAGGCGCAGCAGCCTCTTGAGAGCGCGCCAGTGAAGAAGCGCTCAGGAGCACACTCACAGAAATTATTGCGAAAATAATCGCCTTCAAAATGTTTCTGGCTATCCTCATAGTCACTTCTCCTTAGTACGGGAATTTCCGACTTGGGCCGCTGACTCTCGCATCATCGTACGCTTCTCCTGCGCTCGCGCAACAAATTTGCCACCGCCGCCTCCGTCGGGATCGCAGGGTTCCGACCGCTAAGTCCCGATAATCGTGGTAGCTGGAAAAGTGAAATATCACTTCAAATGGAAGGTAAGGCAACTAACCAGGACTTGAGGCCACTCAAATAGAGGAGTCTTGGTTCCTGCGAAATTGATTACACGGCAGCACCGGATTTCGTGGACATCCTTTCGATTGCGGGTGTAGTTTCTAAAGACCGTTCTTTGCGTTGAGGTGACTGGTGCGAATTGCATTGAGAAGTTTGGCGGTGATTCTAGCTTTTGTCGCAGTATTCGCGTCAGCCCAATCCCAGAAAAAACCTCCGCTCACCAACCAGGATATTGTGCGGATGGTGAAAGACAAGTTCTCCGACTCGACGATTGTGAAAGCGATTGAGGCTAACCGTACGACCTTTGATGTGTCAGCGACCGCATTGATTGCCCTGAAGGATTCTGGAGTGAGCCAGCCCGTCATCGAAGCGATGCTTTCGGCTACGACTTCCAAAGGCGCCAATGCCGCAGGGCAAGCCGCTTCACAAACCGCGGCAAATGCAGGCAGCCACGCTCAAGCATCCTCGTCGCTCTCGGCACAATCTGCGCAGCCGGCGGCCTCCGCACAGCCAACCGCAACGCAATCGCAGGCGCAGAGCACGCCTGCTTGCTCCGACGTTCCCGTTCTGAAACATGGAAGACAGCCTGCTCTGCCTCCGTGTCCTGACGCGCCGCTGGCCGCGTCGCCCTCTACGGACTCGGTATCCGCGCGCTCACCGAGTCCCGCCGAACCCTTGATCGAAAGGGCCAGAGAGGCGGCGTTCGAATTTTCAGAGAAGCTTCCCAACTTTATTTGCGAGGAGGTCATGAAACGGTTTGCCCAGCAAGGCCGCGGCGGGGAAACGGCCCTGGACGTGGTTTCCGCCGACATTATTTACCGCGACGCGCAGGAAAGTTATCGTAGCGTGAAGATCAATGGCAGCCCAACGGACCGGGCCCTGGAGGAAATCGACGGGTCGTGGTCCACCGGAGAATTTGCGTCCACACTCCTGGATCTTTTTCACCCGCGTACGGACGCGCAGTTCCGGTCCGTCGGCCCCTCCACCATTTCGGGTTTCAGCGCCCAGCTCTACGACTTTCAAGTGCCGAGCGAAAATTCACATTGGAAGGTGCAGTCCGGCTCTCAGACTGTGACTCCGGCTTACCGCGGCTCCGTGTGGGTGGATCCGCAAACTGCGCGCGTCCTGCGAATCGAGATACAGGCCCGCGACCTACCCTACGATTTCCCGATGGATACGGTCGAATCCGCGGTTGACTATTCGTACGTGGTGATCGGCGGGGCGTCGTCTCTGCTTCCGGTCCACGCAGAAAGCTTGGGTTGTGAACGAAGCACCGGCTACTGCAGCCACAACATCATTGACTTCCGCAACTACCACGAATTAGAGGTCGATTTTAAGCTTCTTAGTCCCACTCCCTAGGATCGTTTCTCCATTGGTAAGCCAGCGAAGAGACGGCGCGACTTGACGAGTCGCCCATTCCTATTCCTCGAAAGCATTCACCACAAAAAGCGGTTTAGGGTCCGACGGATCATTGGCAGCGGCGATCTTTGGGTCGGAGCAGGGGCGGAGGGATTGTCGAACGTCGCTGCAATCCGAACACGTCCTTGATCGGTAGGAAAACGTATCTGTAAGCAATTTACAAAAATCTATAAATCAAAAAGATCGCTAGGAGCCGACGATTTAGTACAAATGGGCCGGCGCACACGTTCGCGGGGGGCTGGCAGATCAATGACGCGTTTATCACGCGGCTGGGCGGTTGGGATACAGTGACCAACCTGTCCCCGCGTACGGGATTGGGCAATGCAATGTCCGCGACGGATGGCGGCGGGGGAGTCGCTGATCGTCCTACTGAGGTTGGGGAATCCGAACACTGGCCCGAAGACACTTGCGCGGTGGATTAATAAGGTTCCTTTTGTAGGTCATAGGCGATTGGCACATACGGGAACGAGAGGCCAGGGACCGTGGAAAGTTCCGATGTTAAGCAGCTCGACACGTCACTTCACAAGAAGTACGCGATTCGGGAGTCCATGAAGCTGGAGTTCCGGGTGGAGGCTTTCAACGTGGTCAACCACCCAATTTTGACGGTCCTACACATACGTCGGCGAAATCGAAATTCGGGCGAATGACAAGCGCTAACAATAATCTCCGGCGCGACATTCACTTTGGCGTTACTTAATTATTCTAGACAGAAGCCGACATATGAACTGATATTGTGCCGTCAACCGGGGAGTGGACGCCGAGTAGATGCATGGTATTGAAAGGAGATAAAGGTATGAACGCAAATATGAAACATTTGTTCAGCAACAGAGGTTTGTATTTGGCTGTTCTTGCCTGCTTGGCGCTTTCTGTGTCCCTTTTTGGCCAGCAGGAAGGCGGTGGGAGAGCAGGTCGAGCCCCACTGACCCCCGAGCAACAAGCAGCCCGCAAGGCAGCGGCGGATAAGTATGCGGCGTTGCACCCGACACTTGCTACTGGCTCCAGCGCTCCGGACTTCTCGGTCGTTGACGAGCAAGGCAAGAAACACACGCTAAGTGAGTACAATAAAAGCCCTATTCTGGCGATCATTTTCCAATGTACACACTGCCCGTACGCGCAGATGTATGAGGATAGGATCCAGAAGCTGTACGAGGACTATACTCCGAAGGGCGTTGCGATCATCGCCGTTAATCCCAATGCAGCACTTGCTGCATCCCCGGGTGAGCTCGCCTATACAGACGTAGACGACTCGTACGAGAACATGGCCATTCGCCAAAAGTTGCGGCAGCTGACATACCCATATTTCTATGACGGTTACACCCAGGTAATGTCGCAAGCATACGGGCCGAAAGCCACGCCCCACGTCTTCATTTTCGACAAGGACCGGAAGCTTCAGTATGATGGCCGTCTTGATGACTCTCAGGTCGAAGCCAGAGTGACAACGCACGATGCTCGCGCTGCTCTGGACGAAATGTTGGCGGGCCAGCCGGTAGCCGTGCCGCACACCCCGGCATTCGGCTGCGCCACCAAGTGGGCGGACCAGATCGAGGCAAAGCAGAAGGCAGTTAAGGACTGGCAAGCCCTGCCGGTGACTATCGAACCGGCTACGGCTGACACGCTTAAAGAGCTTCGCGCGAACACTACCGGCAAGGTGCTGCTGCTGACCTTCTATTCCACCAAATGCGCTCGTTGCGTGGCGGAGTTCCCCGATCTGATCACCTCCTATTTGTGGTATAAGGTCCGTCCTTTCAATATGGTGACGATTTCCACGGACGGGCCATCAGCCCAAGCGGATGTACAGAAACTCCTCGACGACCAGCATTCCGCTGGCCGTAACCTGCAATTTGCTTCCGCAGACACCGCGGCGCTGCAGAAAGCGTTCGATGGTAAGACGTGGAACACCCACGAGCCGTACACGGTTGTGATTGCTCCAAATGGGGACGTGGTCTATGAAGGCAATAACAAGGCTGGAGACGACGTACTTCACGTGCGACGGGTCATTCTCGCCAATCTGCCCGATACTAGTAATTATGCCGGTTTTGCCTCTCACTGGGCGAATAATTTGAGACTGGAGGCGCTCGAAGAGAAGCTTGTAGCAAAGAGGTAATTGGAGCAGAGCTATTGGGGCGGAAGATCTGATGTTTGAAATGGTTCCGCCCCTTTTATTTTGTTTGACATATAAAGCGCCATTCTTCAGTTCCACATGTGCGGAATCGAAACCGGAGTGCAACGGCGTCCCATCCGCCAGAACCGCAGAAAAATCTTCAATTGACGAATCACCCCTTCGTGACACCCTCCCGAATTCCATATGAGTAGAAATCTCGCAGTAGCCGGTTGTTTATCAGGTTTTCATAGTCGCTTCACGTTCGCTTAACCCGGTGCGCCTATACCCGTACTCGC
>Ga0207070_1190_pt3 | contig 12671 bp, 10 predicted proteins | sample Alteio_BWMinHeat_92_FD_153591 | JGI IMG/M metagenome (GOLD analysis project Ga0207070, IMG submission 153591) | Enriched cells from forest soil in Barre Woods Harvard Forest LTER site, Petersham, Massachusetts, United States -... | ecosystem: Environmental > Terrestrial > Soil > Temperate forest >...
ATCACAAACTCATAAAAGCATAAAGAATCGGCGAGTTCATCGCGATCCGGATTAGCTAGGCAAATATCGATAATCTGCGCCCCCGCTTTCACCTGAAGCTTGGCAATTTCTGAGGCTTCTTCAAACTTTCCGGCGGTGATGAGTTCTTTAAATTTCTTTGAGCCAATGACATTGGTTCGTTCTCCGACAATCACTGGTCTGAGATCGTCAGTGATTTCGAGATAATCGATACCAGAAAGATTGGATCTCTTGGTTTGGGAAATTTTTCGAGGGGTCTTATTTTTTGAAAGTTCGCTAAAGGCCTTGATATGTGCAGGCGTTGTGCCGCAACAGCCGCCAATCAAATTTAACCAACCCTGTTCAATGAAGTGTCCAATCACCTTACTCATCATTTGCGGGTTTTCTCGGTACTTGCCATCTTCATCTGGAAGACCCGCATTTGGTACGCACGCCACGCGACAGGGGGCAAGTTGTGCCAGGGACCGAATGTGATCGGTCATAAACTCAGGACCGGTGGCGCAATTAATGCCCATATAAAATAAATTTCGATTTGAAAAACTCGCCATGAGGGCGTCGATCGTTTGGCCGGCGAGCATCGTGCCCATATTTTCAATGGTACCCGAAATTGCGACGGGAATACTTTCGCCCTTTTCCTTAAAGACTTGATCGATGCCAATCATGGCTGCTTTTATATTTCGCGAGTCCTGACAGGTTTCGATAAGGAAATAATCAGCGCCGCCATCAAAAAGGGCAAGGCTTTGTTGATAAAAATTCTCAACAAGTTCATCAAAGCTGATGCCGCCAGTGACCGAAATCGCTTTTGTCGTCGGTCCGATGGATGCGGCAACAAAACGAGGTTTCTCTGGAGTACTAAATTTCTCTGCAACTTTTCGAGCCAATTGGGTGGCCTTGAAATTAATTTCATAGGCCTTTTGGCTCAAATTGTACTCAGAAAGCACAAGAGGAGTGGCCCCAAAAGTATTTGTCTCAATAATATCGCAACCAACTTCGAGATACATTTCATGGACTCTGGAGACAACGTCTGGTCTGGTGAGAATGAGATTTTCATTGCAGCCTTCGAGGTCTACACCGCCAAAGTCGCTTGCCGTCAGATTCATATTTTGCAGAGCAGTACCGGTCGCACCATCTAATACGAGGATGCGTTCGTCGGCAGATTTAAGAAGGAGTTCAGTACGTTGTTTTCTTGTCATTAATTGAAGTTTCACCTTAAGCATAAATAAATTCGGAAGCAAGATAAAGATCATTGGATTCTAGGTGTTTAACAGAAGTTTTTGAGGCTATTCGATAATTTTTACAAGTTGGTAAAAATAGAGTACTGGATCCATTCCCGCTAAGCTGAGCCCGCCAAATTGCTTCGCAAGCCACGCTCGGTCTTTTTTCTTCGTGTGCTTACTTTTCTTTCGAGAAAGACCAGGTTCGGTAAGAAATAAGTTTTCATTTTGACGGGCCCTAACGTCATGCGCCAGTCGAGGATTTTATGAGTTTGCAAGTGGGTAGCTTTTTCTATAAAAAGAATTAAAGGCTAGTTTGTGTCCAGGTAGGGCTCTTTTGCGAAATACGAAAGAAGCTTTTGCGCTGTGCGAGGCACGTCGAAAGACAGAAAATATTTTAAGGAATTAAGTTAATGAGTATGCATAAGATTCAACTTCTCGATAATTTGAAGTCTCAGAATTCAATCATCGGGATTGTTGGTCTTGGATATGTTGGGTTACCTTTACTTTTGAGATTTGCCGAAGTTGGATACAAAGTTTTGGGCTTTGATATTGACGAAAAGAAAACTCAGGCGCTTAACCGAGGTGATTCGTACATCGCACATATCAGCGCCAAAGATATACAAGGCGCGCAGAAAAAGTTTGTAGCAACGACCGATTTTAGGCGCGCAAAAGAAGCTGACGCATTGATTATTTGTGTTCCCACGCCACTGAATAAGTACCGTGAGCCTGATTTAAGTTTTGTGACCAATACGATGGACTCTTTGGCGCCATTTCTACGTCCTGGGCAGGTCGTTTCGCTCGAAAGCACCACTTATCCTGGCACCACTGAAGAGGAACTAAAGCCTCGTATTGAAAAACAAGGGTTTAAGCTTGGCGAGGACATCTTTTTAGTTTTCAGTCCAGAAAGAGAAGATCCTGGCAATCCTAATTTTAAAACTCAGACGATTCCAAAAGTTTGCGGAGGCTCGACTGAAAATTGTTTGCAAGTGGGAGTGGCTCTTTATCAGCCAGTGATAGATAAAGTGGTTCCAGTGAGCTCAACGCAAACCGCAGAGATGGTCAAGCTCTTAGAAAATATTCATCGCGCTGTTAATATTGGTTTGGTTAATGAAATGAAAATCGTTGCCGACCGTATGAAGATTGACATTCACGAGGTGATTAGAGCGGCTAGCACAAAGCCTTTTGGCTTTACGCCTTATTATCCTGGGCCGGGTTTAGGCGGACATTGTATTCCGATAGATCCTTTTTATCTGACCTGGAAGGCACGTCAGTATGGTCTTAATACCCGTTTTATTGAACTCGCTGGCGAGGTCAATATGGCCATGCCTCATTGGGTGATTACGAAACTAGGCGATGCGCTGAATTTTAAGAAAAAATCGATCAAGGGCTCAAAGATTTTAGTCCTTGGAATTGCTTATAAAAAAAATGTCGATGATATGCGAGAATCTCCGGCTGTCGAATTGATGGAGCTTTTGCGGGAGCGCGAAGCCATTGTTCATTATTCAGATCCCTATGTGCCGCATTTTCCGAAAATTCGAAAGACACATTTTGATTTGAGTAGTGTTGTACTGAGCGCTCAAACGATTTCGTCATATGATTGTGTTTTGATTGCGACTAATCACGATAAATTTGATTACAAATTAATCGAAGACAATGCTGAACTCATTGTCGATACGAGGGGCGTTTATCTGAAAGCCTCAGCGAAAATTGTGAAGGCTTAAATTTAAAGATCAGGCTTAGGTGGAGAAATGTCATGTCGATGATTCCGTTTCTAGATTTAAAACCTCAATACCAAGAACTTGAAGTTCAAATTAATCAGCGTATTCAAACGATCTTAAATCATGGCCAGTTTATTTTAGGTCCCGAAGTTGTCGAATGTGAAAAGGCTCTAGCGGAATTTACCGGGAGTCCCTATTGTCTGACGATGTCGAGTGGCACAGATGCATTATTGGTCGCCTTGATGGCTCTTGGAATTAAGCCCGGGGACGAGGTGATTACGACGGCATTTTCATTTTTTGCGACAGCCGAGGTGATTAGCTTGCTCGGAGCAGAACCGGTTTTTGTGGATATTGATCCTGTGACTTATAATATCAATCCAAGTCTCATCGAGCGCGCGATCACGAAAAAGACGAAGCTTATCATGCCGGTGTCTCTTTATGGGCAAGTGGCAGATATGGATGCCATCAATGCGATCGCCGAAAAACATCATCTGGATGTTGTTGAGGATGCCGCTCAAAGTTTTGGTGGAGTCTATAAAACAAAACGCAGCTGTAATGTTTCAAAAATTTCGGCTACAAGTTTCTTTCCGGCCAAACCCTTAGGCTGTTATGGCGATGGGGGCGCAGTTTTTACCACTGATAAAAAGTTTTACGAGCTTATGTCGCAGTTGAGAGTCCATGGACAGGAGTCAAGGTATCACCATACACAACTTGGGATCAACGGCAGACTAGACACCATTCAGTGCGCTGTGATCACCGAAAAACTCAAGCGTTTTCCATGGGAATTGAAAAAGCGTGATGAGATTGCAAAAAGATATAATCATGCATTTCAGAGGCTTGAGGGCCGCTTAGTGACTCCTTTTGTGAAGTCTGGCCTGATATCGGCATGGGCGCAATATACGGTCCTGGTTGATCATCGTGATGATTTTGCGGTCAAATTAAAAGACAAAGGCGTGCCGACATCAGTCCATTATCCAACACCGATTCATCATCAACCGATCTATAAACATCTGCGTGATAAATTTCATTTACCTGAAACAATTAAAGCGGCGGCTCGTTGTATTAGCTTACCGATGTACCCTGATTTGACGCCTGAAAATCAGGACCGGGTCATTGCAGCAGTTTTGGATGTTTTGAAGTGAATTTAGAATCTCTTGCCCAAAAGACTTTGCCCTATCTGCTTTTTCTCTATGCGCTTTCGCTACTCGTGAGCATGGCCGGGATGGAAATTTTCTCGTGGACAAGTGCGGCTCTTGTTTTACTGGTCGCAAATTATCAAATCATTAAACATCGTCAAACCATTGGTGAGATTTTCTTGTTGGCGGATTATGCATTATTTGCGCTGGTGCTTATTATTATTCTAGGTGCGATTTTTACTGCGCCACCTTCGCCTCCAGCGGACAGCACGTTGACGATCATTGGTACGGCTCGCTGGGTTTTGTTATTTTATTTGATTAGGCTTGGTCTCTATTGGAGTTTTCACGATAATGCGCAATACGTTTTTAACTTTTTGCTGACTGTCGCTGGGTTCGTTGCGATCTATGCTATTGTTCAACATTTCACCGGAATAGATCTCATTCGACACAACGATCAGGCTGTCCAATTTTTGGGTAATCGAGACGATGGTTCTGCGATTTATCGTTCAGCTGGTTTTTTTAGTGGACCGATGAGGTACGGAAATTCTTATGGGCTTCTGCTGTTTTTTCCGATTGCGGCGCTCATTACCATTAAGCATAAATCAAAGTTGTTTACAAATATCATGCTTTTTAGTGCCGTTTGCATCGGATTAAGTTTGGTTACGACGATGGTTCGTGGTGTTTGGCTGGGTGTGATTGCTGGTGTCTTAGTGATGTCTTTATATGTCGGACGAAGAAAAGGCATTGCTATTCTTGTTATCTTAATAGGCACTTTGTTGATCATTGGCTTAGGGGTGCAAAGTGTCAGGCATCGGATTGAAGTCGCGGCTAAAAATTTTAGCTTCGATGACTCAAGAGTAAAAATTTGGCGAGCCAATCTCGAGATGTTTAAGGATCACCCTGTCATCGGTGTTGGCAATAATCAAAATGAAGTCATTATCGGAGAATACTATACGAAATTGAATATTACCGACGGTCAGATTGGGCATGCTCACAACACATATTTGCAGTTTTTGTCGGGGACTGGTGCGCTTGGATTTTTGTGTTATATGTTTTTTATTATTTACTTTTTAGTTATTTCTCATCGTTTATTGCAAATGATTCCTGAAAGAAATGAGTGGCATCGGGCGCTTATCTTGGGAGCGATTGGGGCGCAAGTTTTCTTGCACGTCGGAGGATTGACGGAGCCTAGCTTCAAACATGCAGAGGTTAAGCATATGTTTTTATTTTTGCTGGCAATCGTAGCTACAATTTATTGTAAATATCGAAATGAACATATGTTGCTGATTCGCAGACCGGCCAATGAGGGCCCAGGTCGTCATGGAATTTAAGGTCTCGGTAAGTGCGATACGAGTAACAAAAAAATTATGAAAGTTTGGATTTTGGAAATTGGTGAGCCACTTCCGATCGAGCCCAATGTGCGGCTTCATCGCTATGGTTTGTTTTCTCGCTGGTTGGCTAAGCAAGGCCATCAAGTCACGTGGTGGACTTCGAGTTTTTCACATGCACCAAAGAAAAATTTTGTTGAAGAGACTTGTGTTCTTGAACAAGATGGGGTTCAGCTCCGATTTATTTTTGGTCGAGGCTATACACGAAATGTTTCTTTGGCTCGTGTTAAGCATCAAGCCGATTTTGCTAAAGCCTTTTTGCTTGAGGCGAAAACTCTGATGTCAGGTCGTGATAGAGAGCGGGTCAAGCCGGATGTCATTCTGGCTCCGATTCCGACGATTGATGGTGCCGAGGCTGCGGTGCGATTTGCCAGACGAAATAATATAGCGGTAATTGCCGACATTCGTGATTTGTGGCCCGACGAGGTGCGGGATCTTGCACCTCATTTTTTGCGCGGGCTAGCACAACTCGCTTTATTTAATGCCTATAAAAAATTAGGCTTAGTTTGCTCGCAAGCGACAGCTTTAATGGCGGTCTCGCAATCCTATTTAGATTATGGAATGAAACATTCAGATCGTCCTTCTGGGAAAAATGATTTTGTATTTCCGCTTGGTTATTCGGTTCAAAAAGTTTCTGATCAAAAAATGCAAGACGCAGAAGCCTGGTTTGCCTCGTTAAAGATCCCGAAGGCGTCTTTTGTGATTTGTTTTTTTGGGACCATCGGAAAGTTCTTTGATTTGGGGACTGTCATTGAGGCGGCTCGCGCGTTAGGCGAGGAATACTATTTTATTCTAGGCGGGGCCGGCAGCTCTTTAGAGCTTTTTCAAAGACAAGCTAGTGGATTAAAAAATGTCATATTCACCGGCTGGCTTGATGCTGCTCAAATTCAAGTTGTCATGAAACATTCCATGGTTGGCCTTGCCCCCTATGCACTCTCCGCCAAGATGTCGCTTCCAAACAAACCCTTCGAATACATGAGTGCAGGGCTAAGTATTGTGTCGAGCATTCAATATGAACTTAAGCATATTCTTCAAGAGAATAATGCCGGCTTCACCTACCACGCGGACTCAGCAAAAGAACTGTGCGACGTCTTAAAACGGCTCAAAGCAGAACCTCAATTGCGAGCTCAAACTGGCGAAAACGCACGCGCTCTTTACGAGCGAGAGTTTACGGCCGAACGAGTATTTGCAAAAGCAGAACATCAGATCAAGACAATTGTGGATTCCTATTCGGGGGCTAGAACATGATCGAAAAGTCGAAGCGGCTCGCCCCAAAAATTTTCATTACAGGATTGGGTGGACAGCTCGGCCTAGCGTTTAAGGATTTGCTCGGCGAGCATGCCGTGCTTTTGGGGCGAGGGCAGTTGAATTTAGAAAGTCCAAAAGAAGTCCGAGATAAGATTTTAGAATTGCAACCTGATATCTTGATCAATGCTGCCGCCTACACAAAAGTGGATCAGGCAGAACGTGAAGAGGAGCTTGCCTACAAAATAAATGCGGAATCACCATTTGAAATGGCTAAAGCCTGTCATGAAGTCGGCGCAAGTTTCGTAAGCTACTCGACAGATTATGTTTACTCTGGGACAGGTGATACAGCTTGGAAAGAGACCGATCCGGTTTCACCTCAAAACGCTTATGGTCGAGGTAAAGCCCACGGGGAGAGACTTATTTTAGATTGGGCTCCGCCGAGTTTTAGATTTCTCATTTTCAGAACTTCTTGGGTTTACTCCCATATCGGCAAAAATTTTGTCCTTACCATGCTCAAGCTTGGGGCTGAACGAGATGAGCTTAAAATTGTTTGCGATCAAATTGGCAGCCCAACCTACGCTCCCGACTTGGCAAAGTACAGTTTTGAGGCGATCAAGACTCTCCACGCTGCAAGCGCTGGCGCGAGCCAAAACTTAAGGGGAGTTTACAACTGTTGCGCCCAAGGCGAGACCTCCTGGTTCGATTTTGCCAAAGCCATTTTTTTAAAGGCAGAACAAGACAATTTTGGCTTGCGTATACGTCATGTGCTTCCGATAAAAAGTGCGGAATATCCAACCCCGGCCATAAGACCGCTTAATTCAAAAATGTGTCAGGAAAAGCTAGAACTTAGCTTTGGTATAAGGCTTCCGCACTGGAAAGTTGCTTTGGACCAATGTTTCTGGCAGATTGAGCGTTTAAAAGGTGTTCAGTCATGATTAAAAATTTGCCGATTCCAGGTTTGCTTTTGATCGAGCCAAAAGTGTTTCGAGATGATCGCGGGTTTTTTACAGAAAAATATAATCAAAAAACTTTTCATGATTTTGGCTTTGACGAAAAATTCGTGCAAGATAATTTTTCTAGATCTCTACCTGGCGTTTTAAGGGGTATGCATTATCAGTTTGACCTTCCGCAAGGTAAGCTGGTGAGTTGTACGCGTGGACGGATCTATGATGTTGCCGTCGATCTCAGGCATACAGAAGCAAGTTTTGGCAAATGGTTCGGTATTGAACTCAGTGGTGATCAGCCTAATGCCTTATGGATTCCCGCAGGTTTTGCACATGGATTTTGCGTTTTGGGAAGCGAGCCCGCTGATGTTTCTTACAAAACATCGACCCTATATAATGCAAAAGGGGAACTTGGACTGAGATGGAATGATGCAAAAATTAGTATCGATTGGCCCATTAAGAACACGATTCTTTCACCTAAAGATGCCGAAGCGGGTGATCTCGATTCTTACCTGCAGTCACCTCTGGCAAAAAGGCCTTGGTGGTTAGTGTGACGGGCCTCCTGCTTTGTCTGCAATAAAAAATAACTGACAGATGACAAATTCCATGGGATGAAAAGGGAACTTGCGCAGTTCTAGAATTGGAGTTTTATGAAGACATTTCTGATTAGCGGTGGAGCCGGCTTCATCGGGGCAAATTTCACTGAATTGATTATAAATCAGGGGCATCGAGCCGTCGTTCTAGACGCCTTAACTTATGCCGGTCACTTAGAAAATTTGGAAGCTCTTTCAAAAAATTCACAATATAAATTTGTTAAGGCCGATATTCGCGATCAAAAAGCTGTCGCAAAAGTCTTAGCTGAAGAAAAAATCGATTTCGTCGTCAATTTCGCAGCTGAGTCACATGTTGACCGTTCGATCGAAAATCCCAATATCTTTGTTGAGACAAATGTCATGGGTGTGGCCAATATGCTGAGCTGTTCGCTCGCCTATTATGAAAAAATGGCGCCTGCGCAAAAATCTCAATTTCGGTTTGTTCAGGTTTCAACTGATGAGGTCTTTGGCTCGCTCGGTGACAGCGGATATTTTACAGAAAAAACACCTTACGCTCCCAACTCACCTTATTCAGCAAGCAAAGCGGCTGGGGATTTTCTCGTGCGGGCTTGGTTTCATACCTATAAGTTGCCGACGATGACCACGAATTGCTCGAACAATTATGGGCCGAGACAATTTCCTGAGAAGCTCATTCCACATATGCTGAATTGTGCGCTTCAAGAAAAAGCCCTGCCAGTCTATGGAAACGGAAAAAATGTTCGTGATTGGATTTACGTCGGCGATCATTGTCGGGGAATCTTAAGAGCCATAGAAAAAGGAAATCCCGGCGAAACTTATTGTTTTGGTGGAAATTCAGAGCGCGATAATTTGATGGTCGTCAAAAGTATTTGTGCCATTTTGGACAAAAAAATTCCGAGAAGAAATGGTTCACGCTATGAGGACCTGATTCAATTTGTTGAAGATCGCAAGGGACATGATTGGCGTTATGCTATTGATGATAGTAAAGCGGTTCGGGAACTGGGCTTTGAACGTCAATATAAAAATTTCGAAGTTGGCCTTGAAGCGACATTGAATTGGTATCTCGAGAATAAAAAATGGATGAGCGACGTCCTTGGTAAGGGGAAGTTATGAAAGGTATTGTTCTTGCTGGCGGTAGTGGCACGCGGCTTTATCCCAGTACGATTGCAGTGAGCAAACAGCTTTTACCGGTTTATGACAAGCCGACAATTTATTATCCCATTTCCATTCTTATGCTTGCAGGTATCAAAGATATTCTCATTATCAGTACTCCACGTGATTTGCCCCTGATTGAAAGTCTGTTAAAAGACGGTCGGCAATTTGGGGTCAGCTTTAGTTATGCCTCCCAAGCAAAGCCTGAAGGTATTGCGCAAGCCTTTATAATAGGCGAGAAGTTTGTTGGTGGAGATTCTGTGGCCTTGATTTTAGGTGACAATATATTTCATGGTCATGATATCACCCGTCTTGCCGAAAATGCTTCAGCAGTTTCTCGTGGGGCCACCGTTTTTGCATATCACGTTAATGATCCGGAGAGATATGGCGTGGTGGAGTTTGATTCTTCGGGACGTGCAATGAGTATTGAGGAAAAACCTAAAAATCCAAAATCCAATTGGGCGGTCACGGGATTATATTTTTACGACAATCAAGTTGTTGAGATTTCTAAAAACTTAAAGCCATCTGCTCGGGGCGAACTTGAGATCACAGATGTCAATCGAAGATATCTCGAAAAGTCAGAACTTCATGTTGAAACTCTCGGGCGTGGCTTTGCTTGGCTTGATACTGGGACTGACGATTCACTTCTCGAAAGTGCACATTTTGTCCAGACCATTGAAAAACGTCAGGGCCTTAAAGTTGCTTGTTTAGAAGAGATTGCTTTTATAAAAAAATTCATCACGAAAGAGCAGTTGGTGCGGACAGCAGAAAGCTTTCCGAAAAGTGGATATGGAGATTATTTGAGAAAAATTGTGAAGTTTTATAGCTAGTGAAAAATTTGGTGATGAGTTTTTTTGGAAAGTTCTTTATCAAGCAGCAAGCTATTAGCTATGGTGGCGAAAAAGGTGGAATTTATTATTCTAAACTTCGGCGCGAGATTTTGCCGATGCTGCCCTCCCATATTGAGCGATTGATTGACGTTGGTTGTGGAACCGGTGAAACCTCATACTATTTAAAACAACAAAATATCGCAAAATGGGTTTGCGGAATTGAGACGAGTCAAGCCCCAGCAGCCATCGCGAAGTCGCGTCTTGATGAAGTCTTAGAAACTGATATTGAAAAATTAGAATTACCTTATGATCACGCAACAATTGATTTGATTTTAATTCTTGATGTGCTCGAGCACCTTGTGCAGCCATGGGATGTTGTAAAAAAACTTCACAGCTATTTGAAGCCCGGCGGCTATATGATTGCGAGCATTCCAAATGTTAGAAATTATAGCGTGACGATTCCGCTTCTATTTAAAGGTGATTGGCAATATCGCGAATCGGATATTTTAGATGCCACACATCTTAGATTTTTTACAAAAAAAACGGCGATCGAGTTAATGACGATGTCTGGTCTCAAACTAGTTGAGGTGGGCCATACCGGGTTGCGGCCGTGGTCGCCGACCTGGATTTTTAATCTTTTGAGTTTTGGAATTTTTAAGGGTTTTTTTGAATTCCAATATCTCATCAAAGTTCAAAAGGCTAAATGAAGACCTCACGATCGGCTGAATCTCAGGACCTTGTTGATTCAGCTCAGCCTGGGCACTTTGTTCGAGAGCCAACGTCTTGGCTGAGTAAACGAAAATTAGCAAAATATTTTATGTTCTCGGTTTTGGGACCGGGCTTACCCATGATTTTGGCTCTGGTCACGGTTCCGCTGCTCATTCAAAAATTAGGTGTCGAAAGATATGCTCTTCTTAACTTAGCGTGGCTTATACTTGGGTACTTTACGCTTTTTGATCTTGGGCTGGGACGAGCTGCAGTGAGGCTCTTTGCTGAGAAGCTAGGCCAAAAAGATGTCATAGCGCTTAGATCAGTTTACTTCACGACCCTGATATTAAGTATCCTTGTTGGAGTTTCACTCGGAATCGGGTTTGGAATTTTCTCAGATATTTTTGTTTCACGTTTTTTCAAAATTGAAGTGGCCCTTCGTGACGAGGCACAGAAAGAAATTTTCTGTCTTGCATTTGCGATGCCCTTCATTGCACTTACGGCTATTTTTAAGGGATTTCTAGAGGTCGAGCAAAAGTTTTTATTAAGTAATATTCTGCAAGCCGTAACCGGTGTGCTCACTTATTTAGGGCCGATTAGCCTTGTTTACTTTCGAAATTCGTTGGTATGGATTGTCGGCCTTATGGTACTGATTCGAATTCTTGTATTTTTTGTTTATTTTGCCATTAGCTTTCGGGCTCTTCCTCAGCGAGCCGGCGCGAGTGTGCGATCGACTTTCGATCTACAGGTGCTCAAAAGACTTTTAAAGATGGGAAGTTGGGTGACGCTCAGTAATCTTGTCGGGCCGGTCATGACCTATGCCGATCGGATGTTAATTGGGTCTCTTATTTCGTTGGGCGCGGTGGCGTATTACTCCACGTCTTATGATTTGGTCACAAGAATTTGGGTGATCACCGGTGCCCTTAATCAAGTTTTGTTTCCGGCTTTTTCGAGCTTGGTTTTTTCTAATGCTCAAAAAGCTCGTGAACTTTATGAATTTGGTTTGAAAATCGTTTTGAACCTTGTCTTTCCGCTTTTGCTCATCGTTTCATGCTTTGCTTTCGAGGGCCTTAAACTTTGGCTTGGAGCTGAATTCGCCTCCCAGAGTTATTTGCTCTTACAGATTTTTTGTGTCGGTATTTTTTTAAATGTCTTGGCGCAAGTTTCTTTTGTTTATTTGCAGAGCCGTGATCGCGCTGACCTACCAGCTAAATTTCAATTGTTTGAAGTCGGTTTTTTTATCGGCGGGGTATTTTTGGGTGCAAAGTATTTTGGCCTCATAGGAGTCGCCTTTGTTTGGTCATTGCGAATGCTGATAGATTTGGCTTTGCTAAAAGGCGCGGTCATGGCCCTTGAGCCTAGTTTAAGGGCCTCTATGAAAGATTTTTTGAAGGCGGCTTCGCCTTTATTTTTGGGTCTAGTTTTGTTTTTGTTTACGCAAAGAATTGAGTTTCGCCTTTTGATTTTCTTGCTATCAGGTTTTTTTTATTGGCAGCTCTTTTTCAAGGCGCTTCTCAAAGCCCATGGCTTGGGAGTTCTGAAAGCAATTCTTCGGCGCGAAAAATTTTAGGACATAGCAGTGTTGGAGTATCGTCTTACCATAAAGCTTGGTGCAATTGTCACTATTATGATAGCCGCGGCGACTACCGTGATTAAACTCTTATGACTGATCAATTTTTAAAAATATTTGTCCGCGCAATATCGGCTGGCGTGCGCAATATATTTTCGCATTTTTTTATT